>Ga0210242_100031_pt1 | contig 85972 bp, 44 predicted proteins | sample ChrtobMeP5a_16mM_FD_155445 | JGI IMG/M metagenome (GOLD analysis project Ga0210242, IMG submission 155445) | Chrysochromulina tobin associated microbial communities from unialgal haptophyte culture, Seattle, Washington, United States - P5a_16mM | ecosystem: Host-associated > Algae > Haptophytes >... | reverse complement strand
ACGGCGGAGAGACCCCCCAATGGGTTCTCCCGCATCCCCCCTGTCTGGTTCCATGATGGATACCGTCCTGTAATCTGGCCCTTTCACGTTGGGTTCACAGCCGTGTAACTTTGGGCGTCACACGGCAAGAAGCACCTTGACTTGAACTTGAAGTCATCACATGCAGTCAACGAACCCCCAATCCGGCACACACCGGTAGAATTTTCTGCCTCTCCATCCTCCTCGGTTCGTTGACCTGTTAACAGTCAATTCACACCTTCCTCGGGCTCTTGCAGGTGAGCGGCGACATCGGCGGCGATATCTCGGCCTCCTTCGAAGAGATCAATCGCGTGCGTGCCGCGCTCGGCCTCAAGCCAGATGGACACGGGAGGGCCCCTCGATCAACTCCAGGGCGCGTTTTCTGCTGTGGACTCGCTCACCGCCTTATTTGACCGAATCACATGCACCGAGGCGCTAGTGAGCCTGGTCAGCACTTGCCACGCCCTCTGGGACGGCCCATTCTCGCGCACACAGTCCACTGCCACTGAGCCGGCGAAGCAAATTGGGCGCGAGGATGTCGAGCGCAGGCGTAGGCATCGATTGGCTGTGCTTGCTTCAAAGGTTGGTGGTGATCCGTCGCAGCTGCTGCAGGCGCCTGGCGACCTCGACTGGAGCGGTTGCAACCTCGACGTGAACGACGTTCGGGCACTTGCTGGGCTGTGTGTCAGGCCACCACCCTTAAACAAACAGGTGCAAGCGACCACCCTCAAGCTCCGCAGGACAAGCAGGGGTATTCTGATCGGAACGCTGGTGGGTCGTGCAGAAACAGTCGACCTCAGAAACCGCGGCTTGTCCACGCTTGAGTGCACTCTCATCTCTGTCCTCTTGAAGTTCACTCGCGCCCTGACGGTGACCAACCTTCTGAGCAATCAGCTCGATGCAGAGGCCACCACGATGCTCGCTGAGGTCGCCAAGCAGAAGGGTATCTCACTCTGCGGCATCCGGCGTGACCAGACCACCGCTGACTTCCGCAACAAAGGCCTCAAGCTGCCCGATACGATCCTGTTGGCCTCGGACCTGTCACAGGCCGTTGTCACAGGCGCATTGACGTCCGTCGACCTCAGGGGCAACCAGCTAGGGGACGAGGGCTGGGGTGCCATCTTTGCCGCCATCTGCGGCAACAAGGACAGCAAGATCATGTGTTTGGACGCGTCCAAAGAGAACATCAGCCCTGCTGGTGTCAAGCTGATCGCCGAGGCGCTCCGCACGAGCATCACAGGCGCGCTGACGTCCGTCGACCTCAGGGGCAACAAGCTCAGGGACGAGGGCTGGGGTGCCATCTTTGCCGCCATCTGCGGCAACATGGACAGCAAGATCATGTCTTTGGACGCGTCCTCCGAGAACATCAGCCCTGCTGGTGTCAAGCTGATCGCCGAGGCGGATTGACCTCCTGTACAATAAGCTTGATGCAGTGGCCGCCAAGATGCTTGCTGAAGTCGCCAAGCAGAAGGGCGTCTCGCTTTGCGGCATCCGGCGCGATCAGACCACCGCTGACTTCTCCAAGCAGAGCCTCAATCTGCCCGATGCGATCCTGCTGGCATCGGACCTGTCACAGGCCGTTGTCACAGGCGGGCTGACGGTGGCCAACCTCCTGGGCAATCAGCTTGATGCAGAGGCCGCCAAGATGCTCGCCGAGGTCGCAAAGCAGAAGGGCGTCTCGCTTTGCGGCATCCAGCGTGACCAGACCACCGCTGACTTCCGCAACAAAGGCCTCAATCTGCCCGATGCGATCCTGTTGGCCTCGGACCTGTCACAGGCCGTTGTCACAGGCGCGCTGACGTCCGTCAACCTCAGGGCCAACAAGCTCAGGGACGAGGGATGGGGTGCCATCTTTGCCGCCATCTGCGGCAACATGGACAGCAAGATCATGTGTTTGGACGCGTCCTCCGAGACCATCGGCCCTGCTGGTGTCAAGCTGATCGCCGAGGCGCTCCGCACGAGCGTCACAGGCGCTTTGACGTCCGTCGACCTCAGGGCCAACAAGCTCAGGGACGAGGGATGGGGTGCCATCTTTGCCGCCATCTGCGGCAACAAGGACAGCAAGATCATGTGTTTGGACGCGTCCTCCGAGACCATCGGCCCTGCTGGTGTCAAGCTGATCGCCGAGGCGCTCCGCACGAGTGTCACAGGAGCGCTGACGAAAATCGATGTCAGCCGGAACTTTTTTGGTCCGGAAGGCGCCAAGGTGTTCGCAGACGCGTTGCGCGTCAATGGCGGGCTGACGAGCCTCAACCTCAGCTCCAACCAGCTGTGCGGCCTCGATTATTGTGGAAGAGGAACTTACACTGCAGAGGGCATCACAGCGATTGCCGACGCCATGCTCGTCAATGGCTCGCTGATGGTGACCAACCTCCTGGGCAATCAGCTTGATGCAGAGGCCGCCAAGATGCTCGCTGAGGTCGCAAAGCAGAAGGGCATCTCGCTTTGCGGCATCCAGCGTGACCAGACCACCGCTGACTTCCGCAACAAAGGCCTCAAGCTGTCCGATGCGATCCTGTTGGCCTCGGACCTGTCACAGGCCGTTGTCACAGGCGCGCTGACGTCCGTCAACCTCAGGGGCAACAAGCTCAGGGACGAGGGCTGGGGTGCCATCTTTGCCGCCATCTGCGGCAACAAGGACAGCAAGATCATGTCTTTGGACGCGTCCTCCGAGACCATCGGCCCTGCTGGTGTCAAGCTGATCGCCGAGGCGCTCCGCACGAGCGTCACAGGCGGGCTGACAAGCATCGACGTCCGCCAAAACAACATTGCGGGCAACGGCGCTGTGCAGCTCGCAGCTGCTGTCCTTGGCAACCTCAAGATCGAGATTTTCAACGAAATCCCGATCAAGGAGATGCGCGCCAACTCGCTCACAGAACTGGACCTGAATGGGAAGTACGTCGGAGTCGAGGCAGGCATGGTCGTTGCGGGTCTGATACCCGTCATGGGCGCATTGACGTCCCTCGAGCTCAGGGGCAACCGGCTCGGGGACGAGGGATGGGGCGCCATCTTTGCCGCCATCTGCGGCAACAAGGACAGCAAGATCATGTCTTTGAACGCGGCCTCCGAGAACATCGGCCCTGCTGGTGTCAAGCTGATCGCCGAGGCGCTCCGCACGAGCGTCACAGGAGCGCTGATGAAGGTACGCTGAGCTTGCAGCCCAGGTGTGCTCCCACTTGCACTGACATCTGGATGCCCCCTTCTGCATAGGTGAACTTGGATGGGTTTGCTCTCCCTGTCAAGAAGCTCAAGGGCACCGACCCCGTGGAGACGCTCGACCTCTCGCGCAAGAGTCTTGGCGTTGCCTCTGCAGTTGTGATCGCCTCCTTGTTCAGAGTCAATGGCTTGCTGACGGTGACCAACCTCCTGCACAATGAGCTTGATGCGGAGTCCGCCAAGATGCTCGCTGAAGTCGCCAAGCAGAAGGGTATGTCGCTCTGCGGCATCCAGCGCGACCAGACCACCGCTGACTTCTCCAAGCAGAGCCTCAATCTGCCCGATGCGATCTTGCTGGCGTCGGACCTGTCACAGGCCGTTGTCACAGGCGCGCTTATACGCGTCGACGTCTGCAGCAACAACATCGCGGGCGAGGGCGCTGAGCAGCTCTCAGCGGCTGTCCTCGGCAACCTCAAGATCGAGATGTTCAACGAGATCCTGCTCAAGGAGATGCGCGCCAACTCGATAACGGAGCTGGACCTGAAGGGGAAGGGCGTTGGAGTCGAGGGAGTTATGGTCGTGGCGGGTCTCATACCCGTCATGGGCGCGCTGACGAGCATCGACCTGTCCTCGAATCAGCTCACCAACTACAGCAAAGACATGATGGGCATCAAGGAGCTTGCCGCCGCTCTTGGTGCCAACGGCGCCTTGACCAATTTGAAGTAAGTTTAGCCAAACGTGTGGGCCAAACTTTGAAATTCCCTTGATTGCCGTCGCCTTTGCTTCTGCGTTGTTCGCAGTTTGGCGGGGAATTGGCTTGGTCCAGAAGGCGCCAAAGCACTTGCCGAAGTTCTTTTGGTCCATTGCGGCCTGACGAGCATCGACCTGTCCTCAAATAATCTCACCGACTACGGCAGGGACATGACGGGCATCAAGGAGCTCGCCGCCGCTCTTGGTGCCAACGGCGCGTTGACACGAGTCGACGTCCGCCACAACAGCATCGCGGGCGACGGCGCTGCGCAGCTCGCAGCCGCTGTCCTCGGCAACCTCAAGATCGAGATGTTCAACGAGATCCCGATCAAGGCGATGCGCGCCAACTCGCTCATGGAGCTGGACCTGAATGGGGAGGGTGTCGGCATCACGGGCGTCATGGTCGTGGCGGGACTCATACCCGTTATGGGCGCGCTGACGCGGGTTGATGTCCGCTTCAACAACCTCAGTGAGCAAGGTAAGGAGGTGCTCAATGCGGTTCCGGTTGGCCGAAAAGGTCTTCAACTTATGCTGTAAATCCATGAGCGCGAGAGCTTTGATGATCTGTGTGAATGTAGGAAAGTGGGTAAGAAACGGACACAGGCACCGATCCGGTGGTCAGAATTACAGAACGTGCGTGCATTATCCATTAACACCATATGTGCAATTGATAATGTGTCCTAACTCGACTGTCCATGATCTCGATTCAATCAACGAATCTCGTCGGCGAGTCGGTGCAAAAAAAGCTAAGCCTCCAAGCGCCTTCTCTCGGGCGGGTCGGGCGGAGGGAGCTCGTTGGACGTTGCGCCGCTGGAAGGGCACCTACCAACTCACAGAGTCACAGTTGAGATACACTTATCGCCCCCTGTGTTTCCTCGTCGCGAACGCGAACAGACGGTCCGGGACGGGTCTCGCACGTCTTTCTTTCAAAAAGGCCAGATCAGAACGATATCAGAACGACACACGAGAACGCGCACCGCCTTGGCCACTACCACACGTATGTTCGGGGCCGTGGGCGCGTGGGGCCGCGGCGCGAGGATGCCAATCCCTCAAGGGAGGAGAGCACGTGAGTGCTGATGATGTTTGTGATGTGTTAACGCGCAAGGGTGAGAGGCCCACCCGTGCCACCCGCGTTCACACATCACACCTCGGGAGGTCCTCACACCGCGTTCACGGGACCTGTGGTGCTGCGTCTTGCCATGAACGTGAACACCTCGCCCAACCCTCAGCACTTCACGCGCCCGATCGCGACCTCTCTTTTGTCGTCTTGTATGGCCCAACGTCCCGACATTCGCCTCGCACACCATCCGTCGGACGCGCCCATCGCCGCGTGGGCGGCGGACATGCTCACGCTCGGTGGCGTTGGCCATGTGCAGCTTGCCCCTCGTGGCCGCGCGGCAACTGGCAGCAGCCAGACTCAAACATTGTGGCTCGCGTGGCGGCGGCCTCTGGCCCAAGCAGTGCACCTCGTGCGCGCGCAGGTTGGAATCTCGATCGGTCAAATGGCGCCCATCACGCCCGCAGAGCTGCGCAGCTCGCTCGAGGCAGTCAAATCGCACATGCTGGGCTTGTTGTCGGACTCTGCCTCCGTCTTGTATGCTGAGGATTTGGCAAACAACTTTGCGCCGACGCTGCGCAGCGTGCTGGCGGCCGTGAACGTCGACGGCAAAAACTCGCCATTCGCAGCGCCCGCCATGACCGCAGATGCCATCGCGCTGCTTGATGCGTACACGGCGTTGGTGGCACCGGCAGCCGCCGAGCTCGGCAGCGCCGAGCTGGGCAGCCCACCACGACGCCCCTCCTCAACCGGCGGCAGCAGTACCAGCGATCCTGCCATCGCAGTGGCGGCCACACTGAGCATGCAGGATTATTACACGATGCGGGATGCCCTCGGCGGCCACCCGGCCTTGGGCGGAACCGCCCTTTTGCACCGCCTTGAGTCTGTGGGCAACGCGACGCGCCACAGCCGGCGCGACCGGCGACAAGCGCTCGTGCGTCACGTGGCGGTGACGTGGGCTCCGGCCACGGCGCGGCTTCGGCGCGACGGCGTCGGCAGTGCCGCCTACGCTCAAGGGAGCGTGTCCCCCACTGCGCTCGCGCTCGCGAGGTTGCGATCTCCGCCGTGCCATCTCGTGAGCAATCTCGCGCAGATCTGCCTAAGTTTCGTCGGCACGTCGAACGAGGCGGCCTTCGCGGAGGTGAGCGCCAACGGTTGCCGCTGCCCGCCGCGGCCCCCCTCACAGCCAAGGGAGGCGGCGCTCACCACCACACCGACCGTCAGCCCGCTCGCGACCAACGGCCTGATGGTGGGTACCCACCACAAGACCGGCACCGTGCTGCTCGAGAAGCTGCTGCTAGAGATCTCGAAGCAGCTCGAGCTACCCGACGGATACTCGAAGCCGCGCTGGGCCGCGTGCGAGCAAGGCAAGTCAAGTCAAGTCAAGCACACGTCGCACCCGCTGACGCCGCCACACTCACCAACGCAATTGCTCGTGCAGTCAGCCGCACCACAGGCAGCCGCGGGCGCCGTCGCGGGCGCGCCATCTCGAGCACGCCTGCCCACACTCGAGGAATTGTTTGCCCTCCCGCCCGCCGACATGGCGCTCCGGTGGAGCTCGGTGTGCGTCGACGAGCACGTGAGCAAGACGCCCGAACCCGAACTCGATCTCGAACCCGATCTCGAGCCCTTACCCGAACCCAAGCCTAAACCCTAATGAGCAGGTGAGGGAGACGCCCGCCGCGTTCGCGTCGCGCCGATCGCCGGCGCCGCCGTGGAGACACCGACCCTTTGTCCACGTGGTGCGAGATCCTCTCGAGGTTTGCGTCTCATCATATCAGTACGCGCTGCGCACCAATGAGAGCTGGGTGCGTACTGATGAGCCACTGATTGCCTCCTTCATCAGGTGCGTCGGCCCATCGATTCGCCGCTTGCTGAGTGCCTCTGATGAGTACTGATGAGCTACTGATTGCCTCCTTCATCAGGTGCGTCGGCCCGTCGATTCGCTCAACGGCCGCTCGTACCAGCAGTACTATCGCGAGGTCGAGCCACGGCAGGGGGTGCAGACGGAGTGCATGCGCTGCTTCAAAGAGCTGCGGCAGATGGTGACGCTCTACGAGAACTCGTCCGCGCTGCCCTCCACCCTCACCGTGCACTTCGAGCAGCTCGAGTCGAGTTTCGAGCCCACCGTACGCCGCCTCTTCTCGTTCGCTGGCCTCGAGGGCGCCGGCGGGCTACTCGCGCCGTGGAGGGCGCACACTCGCTTCGAGCAGCTAGTGGGCTCGGCGCGTAAGCACGACTTGTCGCGGCGTGCACCCAGCACAGCAACGCGCGAGGCAGGGCACGTGAGCTCCAAGGTGGAAAAGGCCGGGTTGCGTGCCATGCTCCTTGCGTCCACGCTCGCGCCGGAGCTCCAACGGCTGCGGCAGCGGCTGGGTTACGCCATGCCGGGCCCCGCAAATGGCAGCGCAGCCAGCAGGAACTGGATGCTACATGCGCTTGCTCGGTACGAGGAGGACGCGGCACCACGCGCGCAGCTGAAAGCTCCTGGTGGCTCGAAACACGTTTAAAACGCCGCATGCGGTGACTCCGCGCGCGAAGTAAATAAGATGACAAAAAGAGTGTGTGTACAGTGCGCGACATCTAAGCACCTCTTTCAGCCTTCACGCTGGACGAGGACTACACGCTGGACCCTCTAGACGGCATGCAAGGGTTCCGAGAGCCGAGGGCTCCGGCGATTCCACATGCACACATCCCATCACACTGGTCGTACACGACAACGACTGGGACCCCACAGGCGACAGGGGATAGTTCAGCATACCACAACACTTGTCCACATGAATTTGCTTGCATCCGCATCATAATTCTGTCTGCATTCTGAGACGTGTGTCAGTTATCTTGTGTCTGTTCGTTCGTTGTTGCACGCCTCCAGTACTCCCCCCAGCGGCCAGTTTACACATGGCATCATGATTGAAGGATGAGAGTCATTCCGAGCAGAAAGAATGATGCGCGTGTGAAGTAGTGTCGTTCCCCAACTGTGAGACTGGAAGTTGGCAATTGATGAAGGAATCTTGTCTTTCTTTAACGTGGAATATGCGCCCATTGAGGAGATCCCATGTTTGAAGTAATCGCTGATCGGAAAAGGCGATGCGGAATCAGTCGCATTCGGGCAAACTACCCTCCAGTTATCTCGCCACCCGCAGATGCCCGCCGCAGTCTGTTTTGAATTCAGAGTCATGGCGAATTGCCCATGAGTAAGAGCACTAGGCATCCGCCTCAAGTCCCAGTGCAGAAACAGTGACCAGACGTACAGGTCGTCGAGGTAGAGATTTTCTTGAAACCATATCTTCTTGCAGGGGAATTCGACATCCATGAATGCCTGGCTACTGAGATGTATGCTCGTATTGGCAAAAAATCGAAGCGTCGGATTGCAGAGGCATGTGCGTGCAAGTATCGCAGCGTCAACATCATAGAAGTTAAGAAGCTTCTGGACGAAGCTGCGAGTGGCGGGGCTCACCCTGAGCGCCAGGATTCCTGTATCTACTATCCAAGTATGATCCTCAATCAGACGGCTGAGCCCCACTGTCGGCCGGTCATGAAGCTTATGTGACCATCTAGCATTTCCAAACCTGAACGGAAGGTACGTGACATCGAAGCGCTGCATGAAGCTGAAGGAGGGATCGAGGTCCGACGATTTGAAGCTGACATCGAAGTCAAGCCAGAGAAGTAGAGAATCAATACGCATCCTCTGCAGTGCGTCATAAATGGCGACGACTTTACGTGCCAGAACTTTTGCGCTGAGTTTCTGCAGTGCTGAGCGACCGTTCAGCGGTTCTTTTCCTCCGGCAATGCGGTAGTACTCATCGATGCAGCTCTCACACGCAGTGAAGAGATGCTGTAACTGAGGAACAGCCTCAAAGAGATCAACGGGGCAGGTACTGTCGTGCGCATGCAAAGGAAGATCACTCATGCGAAATGGTGCTGTGCCTCGTCCTCTATCCCATGAGGCCTCGTGGTAAAAGACGATGGGCTTGGGCGTAGTTCTGGAATAGATGGTTCCTATGAAGTTGACAGCTTGATACGTTCGTAATGAGCCGGTGCTCGTACTCGTGATGATTAGAAGAGGTTCTAAGTAGTGTGCAGCACATGGTTGATTCGAGGCCATTTTTGGGACGAGGCCGAGTTGTGCTTTGCAGGATGTGGTGACAGGAGAGTAGATGACGGGGTTGACGTAGGTCATCCACGGGCGGTCGGTCGCCAAAGAAGTCGACGAATTCGACTTGGGAGACTGGGCCACGACGTGAGCCACAGCGAGCAGGAGGCACGTGACGCGCATTCTCAAGACAAGCGTGACGGGAGCTGAAAACACGATCAGAACACTGGATCGAGCGACCGCGCCCTTCCAGCCAAACGCGGCACTTTCTTGCAGATCGGCGTTTGCGGACTCGCCGGCTGCAGACTCGGCGGCCGGGGAAATGTGATTGTTCGTGAATGGAAGGTTTTGTGACGTGATTGGTGTGGATGCATGCTTGAGTTACGTGAATGTTACCGTAAGTGAATGGAAGGTTTTGTGAAGTTATTCGTGTGGATGCATGCTTGAGTTACGTGAATGTTACCGTACGTGAATGGAAGGTTTTGTGACGTGATTTGTGACGTGATTGGTGAAGGTTGCATGCTTGAGTGAAATGTTCGCTGTCAGATCGTTGTGCTTGACGAAATGCATATTTTACCTCGATGGAACCTGTATTGTGGAAATGTGCTCTCATGCTCTCGTCGTCTCGTCGTTCCTCGTCGCAGCCAGCGTGAGAGGCCATAGACGGGACGAGTGCACGGGTAACTCGACGTTAGCGGTCTTAAATGAAACCAAGGTGCGATGCCGGATCGGATGGGTTTCGCGTCGCGCGAGTTACGTTCACAGCCGATGGATCCAGTTCACAGAGTTCGTCGACGAGGGCCACAAGCCCTGGGCGTGTGCGAGTCTTCGTGTGCGTGTGCCTGCTGGGTGCTGCTGGGACTCATCATGCTCTCCAACTGCTCGCCCCTGCGCGAGCGGCGGCGGCACCAAGCTGAAGTGCACCCACGCTTTGCCGATCAATCGCAGCTACCGCAGTCGTCGTCGCAGTCGCAGCACGAGGATGCGCCGCTGACTTTCGACATCTTCGTGCACAGCGCCGACGTGCGCTGGTGCCTGCTGCTCCATTGCGACTACGCATCGCTCGCCGTCATGCGGCAGGTCTGCGCGGCGTTTGTGCTAGACATACCGATTGTGCTCAACAGCATGGAATGGTGCGCGAAACCCGCAAGTGCAGCAGCGCTGCACGCTGCACAGTGGACCGCAGGAGGCGAGGCTGTGCTGCACCAGGCGCTCAGCACGCCGGTCGGGCAGACCGTCGTTCAGCTTCATTGCCCCGACGACGCCTCTCGCAAGACTGCACTCGCACACGGAGGACAGCTCGACGAATCCGGCAACCCCGTCATGGTGCTGAACCATCCGATAGGCATCGAACTCACGTTGAGCGCGGCGCAGATCGCGGCCGTCGCCCCGCCGATGGCCCCCTTCTTGCGCAGCCCACTCGCCTGCACGACGACGATCGTCGCCGGAGCAACTCATCGCCTCGGGGCCGTGCAACGGGTCTCGGCCGCGCCAAACGCCATAGTGGGCGCCAACGATTCGGATGCGGCCGTGCCGGCGCGCGGCTTGCGTGCGTCCCGCTCGCAACACCTAGTGGCAAGCGGCGGTCTGGACGGCTTCTCGCGCGTCTGGTCGGTCGCACCCCCGCCCCTCTCCGCACCCAGCACTGCTCTGTCGGACTTGGCTGTGCTGCGCGTCGCGCCGCTCTCGATCCAGGGTGGTCTACGGCACGGCGGTGCGCTGTCCGTCGTGGACGTACGCCCGAGCGGCGCGCTGCTCACAGCGTGCACTACGAGCACCACCCTGCGCGTGCATGAGCTCGAGGCTGCTCAGCTGGCCGCGGCACGGATCGCGGCCGCTGGGATGACCGTGCCGAGCACGGTGTCGAACAGCGTGCATTCGAACAGCAGGCGACCCGAATGGAATTACGTTGAACGGCGACGACTCGAGCACCCTCACGCGCAGCACAGCGTCGTCGCGGCCGCGTGGCTCGACGAGACGACCCTCGTCGAGGCTGGCTTCAGCAGCGTCGCCGTGGGAGGCGACGCCGACGGCGCCGCCCAGGGCACACAGCGCGTGCTGCGCACGTGGCGCATCGAGGACGGGCCTCAGCGACCAGCGACCGTCACATGCGTCGACAGTGGCTTCTCGATGACGGCAAACTTCTCGGCGCTGGCGGCCAGCAATGGCCTCCTCCTTGTCACGCACAACCCGGCGGACGGTGGACCAGGCTATGCTGATGTATGGCGCGCTTTGGTGCGCGCTATGGACGCCAACGCGCCGCCGGAGCTCGTACCGGTACGGCGCCTCCAGGAGCACACGGGACCGCTCTATGCATGCGCGCTCGATGGCAGGATGCTCGCAACGGGCGGTGACGACGGCACAGTCCGGTTATGGTGCGGCGCGTCCCTCTTATTGCCCGACGATTGCGCTGGCCAGCCACAGCCCATGGCGTCGCTGCAGACGCTGCATCTGCCTGGGAAGGTGTGGGCGCTCGCCCTCCACTCGCACATCCTTGTGGCAGGGGGCGCTCTCGACTATGACCGCTTCGACTATGATCACGGCCGTAGCCAAGGCCGCCACGCGGGACAAATTTGCGTGACACTCTTTGGGGTGGCCGACCTCGCGATTCGCCGCGGGCCCGCCGTCACGCTGCGCACGCTGCAGGCACCATCAATTGCGCTCGATTGGGGTGTGCGCTCGGTCGCGACATATGGCGGCACAGTGGTCGTGGCGGGCGGTGATGACGGCGTGGTTCACGTCTGGACGCTTGCCGAAAAAGGGAAGCTCGATCGACCCGACGTGCACTTCTAAGTCCGGCCGAGCCAGCGTGCCCCATGGCCTGCATTGCGTTGTGAGTGAGTGAGTTTCATATTTAGTTTCGTTTTATCTGAACAAGGTACAAGAACCCGACAGTAATGAAGTGACCCCCCCTCCGCCCTGGTGCCTGGAGGTTGTACGTGTTCCTGGTGAGACATGTCGTGGTTGCATGATCCGAATCATTGCATGCCATTTTGCAAATCTCAAGTCGAGTTACTTGCAGCTGTTGTCGGGGGCACGCTGGTTTGCTCAAAGTGAATGTCCTGAACCACAAAGCAGTACACACAACCAGCATTCGACGGCTTCTCAATTGTCGAGAATGACACGCCGACTTGCCGTCGTGACAGGCTGCAGCGGGAAGGATCGCGTCACATGGGACGAGCGTAGCTCGGCTGTGGGTGCCGCCGCTCTCGCAGCAGGGAAGACGCCGCATCTGGAGTTGCCAGAAGGCAAGGCCCGATGCCCAACGCGCAAGAGCACCGGCGTCAATCAGTTACCACGGGCAGCACTACACAGCCTAGCCCCACTCGCCTTGCGCGCCGCCTGGTTGAGAGGCGAGCTCGGGAATGAACTGCCGGTAGCAGACGGCTGGTGCACCAACAGAACGGTCATGTGCCTCGTTAGTGCTTGCTCCATGATGAATGTCACGAGAGGACCAAACAGGAGCCAGAGCGTGGACCACGTCACGCTCGTCGACGAAGATACGCCACAGCACATCATCGACATGCTCACGCGGCTTGGCGTGCGCGTCATCGATATGAGTGCCGTCCGATTTCCAGCTTACTTCAACAATGTCACCGATTCTGCGGCGGCTGCCTCCACACCCGCGCTGCTGGCAGGCACGACCGTTGGGCAAGCTGCTGCGCTGGGACGCGGGTTCTTCTCATCCCTGCCCAACAGCTGGTACAAGTTGTGGGCATTCAACCTGACCGAGTACGACAAGATTCTTTGGCACGACGCGGATACGTTGGCGATTGGCGATGTGGTGGAACACGTGCTCGAAAAGACGCCCGCCTTCGCGGCTCGCATGCACGCCAAATCACGTTACCTGAACTCCGGTGTGATGGTCTTGAAGCCCGATGCGAACGTCTTCCAGCAGCTGTGGAGAATCTGGCAAGAGGGTGACTTTCCCTACACGGCTGATCGCTCTTACGGTGTGGATGACCAGATCTTCTTGCAGCACATCTTCTATGCACATCGGCTCAATGGCCCGGGCACGGCTCTGCACGCGCTACATCCTTGCCATAACGACAAGCAGAGCCGATGCAGTGATCCGGATCGCCGGGTCGTCATCTATCACAAGACACCGCTATGGGAAGCGGGGCGCGAACTTGCCTTATACCAGGCGGCTGTGGCGGGTAACTGCGCGAATAACGCGGCGCTGCAGCGCTGGCGGTATGCGTCGCATCCGGAATTGGTCGCTTGGTAACAGACAGTGTCGTGGAGTTCAAGCTTTATATTGTACTGTTGCGGACACAGCCAGGTGCAACAACATGGAACTCCTCATAAGTCACACTTTTATGTTTTAATAAGTCTCGTATCCCGCGAACGGCCGGGCGCACGCGGGTGGTCGCGGCGCGCGGAGCAGTGCCGGGCTGTGAAAATTTTATCGTAATTATTTCAATTTTACCCTGAGTGTCAAATTTACCGTATACCGTTACCGAGTACCCGGTCTCGAGACGAAGACAATGAGACCAGAACGAAGCGAGAAGCAATGACTGATGCATCGGACTGGACGCGAGAGCTATTTATAGAGCTCTTATATAATGCCGGCGCCGGTGGCCGGCGCCGCTCACATGTAGTCCTCGACGAGCGCCATGTAGATGTAGAGCAGCACCTGCAGCATCGTCAGGTTGAACCAGCCCGCCTTTGCGTGCAGCGCAGTCGCACAGAAGGTGTTGACGCCCATGACGCACACGCACACGCCAAAGTACTGAGGGTGTGGGAAGACGGAGAAGGGGAAGCCTGTCACCCAGGGCACGGGCACGCCCAGCCGGTAGCCGTAGTAGACGCCCGCCTTGCCGATGGCGCGGTAGATGGCGATGTTGAGGCCCTGGCCGAGGAGCATCCCGTGCACCAGGCTCACCCATTGGAATCGTGAGCATTCGGCCAGGCGCGCGAAGAAGCCAGCCGAGAAGGGACTGCTCCAGTTGGCCACGTACCAATAGAAGCTGCCAAGGGAGAGAGAGAGAGAGAGAGAGAGAGAGGGACAGGCGGAGAGTGAGACGAGGCTGGAGGCGAGCGGGGCACGGAAAGCAAGCTCGCTCTGGCAGGCGCCGCGCGATGCCACAGCAGAGGCGCGCGCAACGGAGCTTGCGATCGCACGCTCGCAGGCGGGGGCGGCAGCGGCGGCGGAGCGCGCGGACGTCAGAAAGGTGCCGAGCTGGAAAGTCTTATTGACGTAGAACAGGTTGAGTACGGCGTCCAGCGGCTCCTTGCCCAGCATCTGGCCGAACTTCGTCTTGTGGAAGCGCACGAATGATTGGGAGAAGGTGTGCACCCACGTGTAGCATAGACGCTCGCTCAGGAGCGCGAGGAACGCCAGCTGAAAATGCAGCGTGACCTGGCCGTCGGCGAGCTGCGCCCATGACTGCGCCATCCACGTGCTCACCTGTTCACGCACCGTCGGGTTCTCCTGCGTGTTCCACGCCCACACGTACGGCACGAGGAAGTAGACCCACATGAGCAACTGCAGCTTCCGGTCGGCACCCTTCTTCTCGATTGGGTCTGCCGACACTGCCGCCTTGCGGCGCTCGATGTCCATGACGACCGCTTGGCCCGTGCCAGTCGTCGCGGTCCGCTTGCCATCCGCCGACGCATCCGCTGGATTGTGAGCCTGTGTGAACGTCCAGATCACGACCGGAAGCACCCAGCATACCAGCACGGCCAAGAGCGTCTCGAAGGTGAAGGGCAGCACAATGTAGTTGGGTCCGGGCGGAGGCAGCGGCTGTGCGACTGGTGATGGCCGATGCCACGGAAGCCTGGCGACGTGGAGCAACACAATAGGCACGTGCATGCGAGGGAATTCCTGAATGTCCTGGCCCGAAGATGCTCCTGAAAGCTCAACAGGGCGCTTTTTCGAAGTTTCGCGGGAAAACACTCGCGCTCACCACACTCCGTCGGGGGGGGCTCCGCGCTGCTCGGTCCTCCACGCAATTACTGAGGACAGGGCCGCCCCCGCGCCCCACACCCGGGTGGGCCCGGGGGAAGTCCCCCATAGTCGCCTCCCGCAGCCTGGGCTCGTCGCGAATTCTGTGGTCGTCTGTGTCGTAGACCTGAGAACGACGTCGGGCAGCAAGGTTTGAACCGAACTGAAGCCTGCGCCGCCGCCGAGACACGGCGCGAGCTAGGTCCTTGGAGCATCCCCGTTGCAATGTCACAGCACTAATACCTCTCTTCTCTCCACTCACTCCTGCCGCATGGCTAATTGAGCGGGCCCATCTTCCTGCGCGTCTTCGCGTTCGTGCGCGTGCGCTGGCCGCGCGAGGGCAGCCGCAGCTCGTGGCGAATACCGCGGTAGCAACGAATGTCCTTGAGCCGCTGGATGTTGAGCCCCACCTCCTTGCGGAGGGCGGCGCCGGCGGCCTTGGACGGATCGTCGTACGCAATGCACGCCGCGCCGAGCGCGCGGCGGATGTACGCGCGCTGCGACTCGCGCATGCGCATCAGCTTGCAGTTACCAAAGACGCCCACCTCTGCTGCGAGCCACTTGCTTCGTGAGCGGCCGTAGCCGTAGACGCGCGGCAACGCAAACTCAGCGGGCTTGTCGAGCGGCACCGTGTAAGTCTGCACACGGAACGAGTCGGAGAGCCCGCCCACCTCACCCTTGGACCGGCGCAGCTGCTGCTTCGTAAAGTCGGCGCTCAAGGAGATGAGCCCGAACTTGCGGATGCGCTCCTTGCGCGAGGAGAAGGCGGGCAGCTGGTAGAGGGTGACCGGCTGCGACGGCGTCGCAGCCGCCGCCGGCACGGACGAAGACCAGCGCGTGGCGGGTGCGGAGAAAGCGGTGCGCACGAGAGCTCGTCTCCACATTTTTGCGAAGAAATCTGCCCAAAAAGTAGATAACACGGGTGAGGTGGAGGGCGGGGGAGGGGTCCTCGTGTCTCTGCGTTTCATTTGTGACTTGTCGCAGCTCTCGCGACTCTCTCGCGCCACTTCGCGATGCCGCGGCACGCCGCTTCGTACGGGCTCTGAGGTTAGTTGACAGTAAGATGTCAGACATTAGCCGCGCTTTCCAGCTCTGCCAGAATGGCGCCGAGGCGGAGCTCGCCTCGATGCTGCAGTCACGCTCCATCGACGCCGCCGCGTGCCAGACCACCGGCATGTTCTCTGGCTGGAGCCTGCTGCATGCGGCAGCCAGCAAGGGCCACATGCGAATCGTTCAGATGTTGCTGGCTGCAGGTGCGCCGGCGAGCGTATGCAACCCAAAGAGCAAGACGCCCGCGCAAGTTGCGCACGATAAGGGGCACTCTGCGGTCGCTGCACTGCTTCAGCAGGCAGAGGCGTCGGCGGAAGCTGCATTGGGCGCCGCGGCAGAGCCGCGCTCTCGAGCGGCTGCAGCCGCCGAGAAGCGCGCGCGAGTCGACTTAACTGTCTCGCCGCCAGGGCAGCCGCGTGCTACGGGTGCGATGGATCTCACTGCCGACTCCCCTCCACCGAGGCCGCCGACGGCAGCTGACCGGGACTTTGACCTGACTGCCGGCGACGCCGAGGAAGAACACTTACAGTGCCCTCTTCACGGCGCGAGTTGCAGGCACGCGCCGTTTCGCGACCACCGAGCTCTGCAACTCCACGTCAACATTTGCCTATCAGCTCCATCCGGCAGTGCCGACAGCTTGGCACCGCCACCGCCTCCCATCTTCCCGCACGACTCCGGCACTGACGAGTTCGAACGCCTGATGCTGGAGGAGGTGCTTGAAAGAAGCCGCCGGGAAGTGTCCAGCTCAGCACCCGGTGCGGCGGCCGCTGAACAGCCAGCCGCCCGCCGCCGCGTCGCTCGTTCCGCTCATGAGGCGCCGCCCGCTGCCCGCCGACGCGCCGCTTCGGCATCCCGCTCGCTGTGCACGAGGTGCAGCGCGTCGCCGCCCAACCGCGGTTACGAGTGGTGTCAGAGCTGCTACGTAGCTGATCTGTTGAGGCACAGGGACATCGGTGCCGGGTTCGGCGGCGTCGGCGGCTTCGGCGGCGGCGGCGGCGGCGGCTTCCCATTCGGCGGCTTCCCATTCGGCGGCTTCCCATTCGGCGGCTTCCCTCTCGGCGGCGGCGGCGCGTTCGAAGCAATGGGCGTCGTGGGAGGAGCTCCTCGTGAGGACGCGACGTACGAGGAGCTGCTCGCGCTCGACGCGAATGCGGTCTCTCAAGGCCTGAGTCGCGCCCAGATGAGCGCCCTCGCCTCGCGCCGCTACCTCGGCGAGCGCGACGCCCTGGCCAGCAAGGGGGAGGCCTCTTGCGTCATCTGCCTGTGTGAGTACGACGAAGGGGATGAGATGCACATGCTTCCTTGCGCGCACGGCTTCCACAAGAAGTGCGTGAGCCAATGGCTCAAGGACAAGCCAACTTGCCCCGCTTGCCAGCGCGACGTGCGGGAGGACCTGCGCTCCTGATCAAGGAACAGGGAACGAGGGAAGGCATATCAGTCATCTTTGGAGCGGGCCCACATCCATACATTCGTGCGGGCAGGGGCCATCGCCATGGTCACGGGCCAACGGAATCTGATTCGTGAGAACGACATCTCATGACATCTCGACATCCCCCCGCTCCCGACCCCCTCTACAGTCGTGTGTCATGATGTCGTGACACCGCTTGCGCCTTCCGCGAGCATCTCAGCATCTCCACGGGCCGGCGTCTGCCGAGAGGTCAAATCTGACTTGAACTTGAACTCGAACTTATCTGCACGCGCATTTAGAAGCTTGTGGAAGATAAATCTCGCTTTAAGCTTAAACTCCCGGCTCGGCGGAATTAGGCGGAATCGGGTATCGGCGGTTCGGCGCGTTCGGTGCGGCACGGGACACCGGGACAGGGGACGAGAGGCCCACCGCGCACCGGCGGGCACGGCCCACTCGCCAAGCTATCTCCCGACGCGTACACAGCTCCACACGACCCGCACCCGGTCGCGTGCCGCGGGGACCGGCGGGACTGTCTCTCTGTCTGATAGAACTGTCGGCGCGCGGTGCACTGTGGGCGGGGCACTTGCCAAAACACCCGATCCGGCATCCGCGATCCCGCCCCCCGGCAGTGAACCGCAACCGGAATCCCCCGCCACAGTGCGTCCGCATCGCCATCGGCATACATCGGACAACACGTCACGCACGGCACACTGTACCACGCCAGGCCACGCTTTTGCGCCTTCCGCCTCAACCGCCGCGGGAACACCGACCCCAGCCATTGGAGACACACTGGCACCGAACAGACACTCTTCGATTCGACGAGTATCAGCCGTGCCCGCTTCGCGCATTATGATCGATGCGCACCAACCGAGTATGTACCGAGGTATGTGCGCCCCAGCCACCAGGCTGGCGACGTATCGGGAAGTGTTCCCTAGATCACAACCATTGCCACGACGAGACGACGATCAAAGCATGCCACCCGCTGGGTCCCACCCATCGAAGCCGCCGCCGCCTCCCGGCATGGTTGGGAAGAAGCCACCCCGCCCGCCGCCTCGCCCGCGCCCACGCCCTCTGCCGCCCATACCACCACCCAGACCGCCGCCCATGCCAATCATGCCATCTGGATCGAGGAGGGGCGAGATCAGATCGTGCCGCGCGCCGGGCGGCACGGCGCCCGGAGGAAGGAATCCTCCGGGGCCGGCGGGCAGACCGCCACCGCCAAATGGCAGACCGCCACCGCCAAATGGCAGACCGCCACCGCCGTATGGCCCGCCGCGGCCGCCAAAGGGGTTCGGACCGAAGGGCGGTGGCAGCCCTCCGCCCGGGATGCGATCAAAGTCGCCACCGAGGATGCCAGGGACCATGCCACCGCCGTATGGCATTCCACCGTGGAACATGCCGTCACCGCCGCCTGGCCATGGCCCCATCGGCATGCCGCCAGGCGGGAAGCGTGCTGCTGCCGCAGCCTCGCGTGCTGCACGTCGCGAGCGCTCTGCCTCCCGTGCAGCGCGCAATTCCTCCTGGTGGCGGCGGCGAAAAGCAGCAGCGGCGCTTGCAGCGGTGGGCGCGGCAGCGGCAGCGGAGCCGGCGGCTGCGTGCGCGTCGCGCGCCCAGGGTGGTGGATCGCCAAAGCGCGCCTCGTAGAGCCGGTGCCAGAGGAGGTCGTCGAGAGCGAGGCGGCGCAGCTCGGCGCACGTGCCACTTGCCTGCACCAGGTGCCGAAAGTCCGCCACGTGCACGAGAATAGCGAACTTGAGCTCCGGGCACAGGTCGAGCAGTCGCGGGCCCGGTGGCACGCCGCCCACGCGCGAGCCGCTGGCCGACGCCGCCGCGGTCCCGATGAGATCGCGCGTGATGGTTCGGTTCGTCTCATCCTGCACCACCACCAGCGCCTTGAACGACTCGAGAGCGAGAGTGTCCGGATCGTCCTTGGCGGCAGCGGCGGCAGCGGCGGCAGCGTCGGGTAGAGCGTCGGGCGGAGCGTCGGCGTCGCCCGACGTGGAGCTGCCGTCGCGAGCGGCCGCCAGGCGAAGTGCGAGCGATGGTGCGAGCGACGCACGCGTCGTCGCGGGCGCCGTCGCGGTGCCGCCATTCCCGCCCTCGGTCGGCTCTGCGTAAGCTTCGAAGACGACGACACGCGCGGCGTCGTAGGTGCGCTCGAGGATGGCGGCGAGGCCGTCCGCATAGAGGAGGGCCTGGTGGGTTGAGGCGGCGCGATGCATGAGCACGTCCGTCTCCTCATCCGAAGCCCACCATTCCTCACGCCCGTCCAGAGCGGCTTCATAGGCGCCGTGTGCTCTCATGCCTTCCCAGGCCGCCTCGTACCGGTCGAGCCCGAGACGGCGCCGCACCATCCGTACGAGCACAGGACGCTCGAACGAGGCGGTGGGCGCTGTCGCGAGCAGCAGCCCGAGCAGCGCGCCCAGATGGCCTCGCACGTGCACGTCTTCCGCGGGCTCGGCGAGCGCCGCCTCGAGCGCCTCGAGCAGCGCGGGTAGCGCCGTCGTGGGCGCGAGCAGCTGTGCGACTGCCTCCGCTGAGCCTCGCAGCCACGCCATGAGCGTCTGAAGTAACGAGAGGCGGATGAGAGGCGAGGGGGTCTTCGTCGACGTCGCCGTCGTCGTCGCCGCGTGGTCGGCGGGACGCAGCGTCATCGCCACGAGCCATCGGAACAATCCGCCAGAGCTCCGCTCGGTAGTGCCCACGACGGCGCCCCCCTCGGTGGTGCCCACGACGGCGCCCCGCTCGGAGGTGCCCACGACGGCGCCCCGCTCGGAGGTGCCCACGACTGCGCCCCGCTCGGAGGCAGGCTCGGAAACGGCAGCGGCCGACGGGGCGGCGGCGGCGGCGGCGGCGGCGGCGGCGGCGGCGCTCGTCAGCGGCGCGTCGAGCGCGCTCGCGGGCAGCCGAAGCAGCATCCGGCGCACGTCGGGGTTCCTGTGCATCAGTGCGCACAGCACGCCGCTCGCCAGCCAGCCCGCAGCAGCACGAGCATCGTCGTCGGCGCCCACCATGGCGCCCCCGCGGCCCTCTGCCGCAGCTCCAAGGGCCGCCAGGGCGATGCTCGCAAACGAGCGCTCCGCGCCGAAGGACGCACCGGGGGATGCCCCGGGGAACGCACCGGGGGCGTCGTGGTGGGCGCCAGTAACCGCCGGCCGAGGCGCAGCGGCGCTGGGCGCGGCGGCGGCGGCGGAAGGAGCGGCAGCGGCGGCGGCGGAAGTGGCCGTGTGCGAGAGCGAGGCCGCTGCCGCGAGCTGTGCGGCAGGGTGGCCGTGAAGCGTTGCGAAGAAGAGATGGCGTGTGCAGTTGCGCAGAGCAGTCGACGTGGTGCGCAGCCCGGTGTGAAGGATGCGTGTGAGCGCGGGCTCTGTGAACGTTCGATCTCCTTCTCGGCGGCTCACACGCGCGGCAAGCAGCTCGTCCGCACCTGGAGGCGAAGCGCGAGGGCGCCGTGGTGAGCACATGCATGCTGGGCAGGGGACCGAATAGGCTCATTCATAGGCTCATTCACACCGGCAGGGCACGCGTGGACGAGGTCGGCGAGTGTGCGCATCGCTTGCACCACGAGCGCGGGGTACGTGAGCGAGGCGGCGTCGCAGATCAGGCTGACCAGCAGTGGCACGAGCCGTAGCTTGAGCAGCGCATCTTGCGTGATCGCAATGTCAGGCGCCGGCTTGGGCGCCGGCTCGAGCGCCGTATTGGGCGCACCGGCAGCGCCCGCGTCGGCGCCGCGACCGCTGGTGGCGGCGGAGGAGGCGCCCAACACGGCAGAGGTGGCGCCCGCCGCCGCCGCGCGGGCAGCATCGGCCGCATCGCTCAGCCCGACAGAGAGCAAATGGGAGGTGAGCTCGCACGCGAGCTGGACGGAGATCGCATCTCCCTTGGAATGGCGCTGTGGCGGCAGCGCGAGCAAGCCAGGCAGGCGCGCGATGGCGCCGGCGTCCCGGAAGAATCGGCAGCAGGAGGCGTTGCGCTGCAACAACGAGCTCAGGATGCGCAGGCAGTCGTGCACTACGACGCCACCGCGCCCGCTGCCGCTGCTCTGGGCGCCGCCGCCGCCGCCGCCGCCGCTGCCCGCCGCTGCGCCGGCCGCCGCGTCCTCTTGAGCGCTCTCGGCTTCGATGATGTCGAGCAGCTTGTCAAAGGCGCCTTGGAAGCCGAGCAGATTCTGCACGCCGGCGTGTCCCTCGCCCAGCCGCGCAAGCAGCAGCAACACCTCGTTGCGCACGATCTCGCGACTGTCCACGAACAGATCCAGATCAGAGCCATCAGAGGCACTCAGAGGCACTCAGAGGCACTCAGAGGCATTCAGAGGCCCTCAAACGCACTCAGAGGCGCACCTGTCCTCGACGAGACCCATCAGCCGGCCGACGCACGTCGGCTCGTTTAGGATCGCCTCCTGCGTCTGGCGGCGCGCAAGGCCAAGCAGTCGCATGAGGGCCTGCACGGCGTGGTAGCGTGCGTACACGTCCTCGTTTTCGGCGCCGAGCATCAGGTCGGAGACACTGCCATCGCGCGTGAGGAACACGGACACGTTGTGCATCGCCTTGACCTCGGCGGCGTCGTCCTCGCGCCCCTTTGGCAGCTCGCTGTCGAACAAGTTAGCGAATGTCTCGAGCGTGTCGCGCATCACCTCTGTGTCCTCCTCGCGCAGCAGCTTCACGAGCACTGAATAGCCGCCACGGTCCACCAGCCGGAGCGGCTCGCTCGCGGAGAGGTCACGGAACTCAGCGATCGCCTCACGCTTATCCTCCAGCTGCGTCGAGTTGTCCAGGCGCTCAAGCAAGCGCGCGCCCGTCGACTTCTGCGGTCCTATGGTCGCAGAGAGCGCCGCATGTGCGATGTCGCCAAAGAGGGACATTGTGTTGCGCGTCCAAGAGGTGTGAATGAAATCTCGGTGTGTGGCCTTTTCGTGTCGCGAGGTCGGTGATCCGTCAGGAGAACTTGGATCACCTCCCGGCACTTTACACTATCTCCGCTCATCTGCGAGGATTTTTTCAAAATGCCGCTGAAATTGGCGGTCCTCACTCGCTCACGGTTTATTCAAGCACGAGACTGGACCTGTCCACATGGACCCCATTGCGGGTCTTCTTTCTAAAGTTGGCAAGTTTCGTTGGCTGGCCAACGCTCGAAATGGAGATCGGCCTTGGACTGCCTGCGATGACCGACATGCTGACCGAAGATGTCAAGATGGGTCAAGTACCCTTGTCAAGTACCCCACCCGCCGAGAACCCTGGGGCGCGACCCGACCCCGGCGAGCCCCGCCCCGAGGAGCCGAAGATTGAGAGTCATCGTGTCACACTGGTGAGTCTGACACTGAAAGTGCGGGAAACGGTCCATCGGAGTTAAAATGTAAAATAAAGATATCGCTCGTTATATTATCGATCCAATCCATTCGATAACCCGGGCTAACCGTTAATATAATCGCGTTTTATGTCTACTTACCGACTTAGGACTTACCGTTAAAAGCGTTATCCCGGGGGATCAATAAAACGAAGTAACATATAGCGAGAGAGGAATTTTATGATCCGTGTGCACGCCGGTCCTGTGTCTTGGGTGTCAAAATAAACCATTGGCTGTGAGATGGCTTTGAAAACTGTATACTTTAACGACTCGGAATACGCGCTATCAATGGTAGGGCACCCAGGAGATACGGTGCTGAGGAGGGTCGTGGGCCTCCAGTGGGATAGATTTGGGGTTCGTTGAGTCGTCTTTGTCGAGCGCCGCGCTGGCAAGCTCGAGCAATTCGGCCTTCTCCACCGCCACTCTCGGCCACTCTCGCCACATCCACCGCACCGCCGACGCGCCGAGCGCCGCGATCAGCACTCATTGAGCTCGCGAACCGACAAGTCGCTCAGCTTGTGCTGCCTGGGCGGTGGCGGGCGCGGCGGCGACAGCGCCGCGGCCCCATCGTACCCGGCTACGTCCGCCCCGAAGGCGTCTCGCATCTCGTTGAGCTCGGAGAGCATCTCATCTTTGGTGAATGGCTCCCTTCCCAGCTCGCTGCCGTCGCTCTCGGTGCGCGCATCCTCGTCCTCGGCTCCTCGCTTATACCACCTCGCCTGCGTTGCTCCTCCTCGTCTAGCCGTCGCTCCTCCTCGTCCATATCGCCGAGGTAATCGCCGTGGTATTCCCATAGCGAGCCGAAGCCCGACCATGGCGAGTCGCCCCACCCTGCAAAGATAAGCGCTGGTCCTCGGCATCAATAAGGCTGCTGGGACGCGTGGGTTCCCTGGCTGGCACGCCCATCGGAGGCGCCGGCAACGGTGGCCGCTCCCGCGCGTGTTGCTGCTGCCGCTCGCGGTAAAGCGCCTCGAGCTTGGCTTCCGGCGGCGGCCTAGGCGTGTCCTGTGCACACCGTGTCCTGAACCGCCTCGGCCGCCTCGCGAGCCAGGAGCGCCTCCTGCAGCTGCATGCGACGAGCTCGCGCTGCATGCGATAGGGCGGGGAGGCCAAGGACGTCACCGGCGCCGGCGCCGGTGACGGGCCCCCGCGGGTTGGCATGCAGGCGGCGTGCATGCCCACACTCCCTCCATTTCGAACTTTGTCATTTCTGTATTCAGAATCAGCACGCGCGACGACAACATGCAAAATCCGTAACGAAATCTTTAGTTTGGGGGAAAGGGGGGGGGGAACAATTTTTCGGGGAAAGGTGCGGGAGATGATGCTGGGCTGCATTTCTTCCGCGAGTGTGTGGAGGCAGCCGTTCAGCTCAGCGGCCTCGAACATGACAGCCTTATCGCGGCTCCGAACCCGATCCCATGGAGCTAATGGAGCAACGCCACGGAGATGGCGAGGGCGTCCGAGGGCGGGGGCCGCCACCTGCCCCAAAGAAGCCCCTTGAAAGAAGCCCCAAGAAGTAACGGCACAAGGTGAGACCCGACAATCGGGAACATGGTCTTCAACTGCCATCGGCTCACCACCAGCCGCCTGTGTTGGGTTGATGGGGTGATGTGTGGCTTGAACTTGGGTCGAGTTGGTATGAAGCCATCGTCCACCTCCGTCTAGCCTCTGAGCTCCGTCGAAGCGCCGGCCACGCGTGCATGAGCATACCAATCAATAACATAACCGATCAAGCAGTATAGAGAGCGGGCGCATGACGCGCCATGTGGGCAGTGGCGCCGCACTGCTGGGCTTGCCGCGTGCTGCAGTGTTGCTACGGCCGGCAGGCAGCGGGACGAAGCCACACTTGTGCATAACTGGTGCAACAGCACGTGCAGCGCCACGACGATGGGTTCATGAGCTGGGCCATCAGCTCCGCTCGCGGCCAGCAGTGTCGCTATGGCATCGTCAAGGCCCTGGGGCACGAGCGTCGTAGGTGGCCGCGGCGAGGTGGCGAGAGAGAGGGCACGCGCGTCGTGCATCATAGAAGACTCCGAACCTGATGGCTCATCACCAGGTGCCGCCCCCGTGCCGCCTGTGTTGGGTTGATGGGGTGATGTGTGGCTGGAAGTACTTGGGTGGTTGGGTCCGAGTCGGTGTGAAGCCATCGTCTGCAGTCGCTACTGCCGGCAGGCAGCGGGACGAAGCCACACTGGTGCATAACTGGTGCAACAGCACGTGCAGACCTTAGACCGATAGTTGATCGACATTGACAGCGCCTTGACGTGCGCCGCCTCACTGTCGCCCATCTGCTTCTGCATGTCCGTGATCACCGTGGCCTGCTTGTCCATGAGCTCCTGCATACGAGCCGTGTACACCGTGATCTTGGTATCGTGCTCCAAGAGCGCATCGGCGTTCACCTTGATCTGCTTCTTGAGCTCGCTCTTGAATGCGCGGGAGTTCCATGCCGATGCATGCCCGGCTCGTGAGGCGTCTCGGGCGAAGGCGCTATGGGTCAGTCGGCGTTTGCAAGAGGAAGACGTTGACGTCTGTTTTCTGCTCGAGGTGATGGGATCGCAGGAGGCGTTCACAGCTGAGACCTATGGACTGCGCGCCATGGCAAAAAAGATTGGCTACGTGGTTTGATGGATGGTTGGCGAGGGTGGAAGCCAGCGCGAGCAGCGACAAAGCGGTGACTCTTTTACCAACGGCATCGCCGTACTCGTCAAGCAAGCGACGTGCACCATTGAGCACCACGCGCGTCTCGAGGAGAGGGACTTGCGAGGTGGGGATTTTCCAGGAACGAGGCATGGCATACCAGTCATCTTTGCTTCTTTGGAGCGGGCCCACATCCATACATTCGTGCGGGCAGGGGCCATCGCCATGGTCACGGGCCAACGGAATCTGATTCGTGAGAACGACATCTCATGACATCTCGACATCCCCCCGCTCCCGACCCCCTCTCCAGTGTCGTGTCATGATGTCGTGTCATGAATTTGAACTTAAAGTTGAACTAATCTGCGCCTTCCGCGAGCATCTCCACGGGCCGGCGTCTGCCGAGAGGTCTTATCTGACTTGAACTTAAAGTTTAACTAATCTGCACGCGCATTTGGGAGCTCAAGAAGCATGAGGTAAGAGGCATGAGGAAGATAAATCTCGCTGTGAGCTCAAACTCCCCAAACTCGTCAAGTTTTTTCTTGGCTCCCCACCCATGCAGGGCTCCAAATTGCACCAAGTGCCCTGCGTCCCCGTCACTTCGATGAGCTGGCTGGAGCAGCGGCGCGAGGTGCAGCTGGCGCTGAACGCAGCCCTGGCGGTTCGCAGTCCTCGCAGCTCTGCCGAACGCTTGCATTTCCTCGGCCAGTTCTTGCTCGATTGGCACGGTGGTAAGCGCCCCGCTGGCACTGCAGCAGTAATCTCCTCGAGCCAGCCTGCAGCCTCCGCAACGGAGTTGGCCGAGCTCGAGCTAGCCATCAAGCGTGCGCTGACCATGGCCAAGCGAAACACCTCTGAGCGAGCGATCGTTGTGGTGGCACGTCACTTGTTAGCTAAGGCTGGGTTGCGACCAGCGGACGCAGCCGCATTGGCACCCAGTCTGCCAGGAGCGGCGCTCAAGCCAGTCCCGCTCCCGGACTGCGAGGAATCGATTGGCTTTGTCTCGTATTCGGAGGGCTGGTCAGAGCACTGGCCCTTTGTATCGTACGGCGAGGGCGCTTTCGACACGCGCTCTCCCGAGCTCAAGGCCGCATGGCCGTTGATCAAATGCGTGGCGGCTCCGATTGCAGCCAGCAGCAGCAGCAGCAGCAGCAGCAGCAGCAGCAGCAGCAACATTGGCAGCAGCAGTAGCAGCAACGGTAGCAGCAGCGCAGCGCCGCACGAGCGTGTTGCCTCGCCTCGCGGGAAGCGAGCTGCCACGCCTCGGGATGAATCTCGGGATGAATCTCGGGTTGAATCTTGGGACAAGCGTGCAGCCTCGCCTCGCGGGAAGCGAGCTCCCTCGCCTCGCGGCCCGAAGGGTGGCGCCGCCGCCGCCGCCGCCGCCGCCACCTCCCACGCCGCCAAGGGTCACGTCAGCGCCAGGCAGCAGCTCCCAGCTATCGACATAGCCGCAGCCCACCTCGCCGCCGACACAGCCTCGGACGCACAGCTGCGACCGCCGCCGGCCGACGACGTGGCGGCGCCTGGGACGGAGCTGATTATAAAAGGCAAGTACGGCGAGGTGCATGACGTGCAGCTCTCCAAGCTGATGAGCAAGCTGCTCCGCCACAAGGCCAAAGAATATGACGTGCCGATTGACACGGACGGATGGGTCCTACTCACTGATGCGATCGCGCATGTCAACCGTCGCGAGGCCGAGCTGGCACTCGAATCGGAACCGCCGCGCGAGCCGTGCACGTGGACCGAGGAGCACGTGCACGCGATGGTGGGGCTCAATGACAAGCAGCGCTTTGAGTTGCGTGAGCAGCCGACGGCTGGTGGAGTGTACCAGATCCGGGCGGCGCAGGGCCATTCGATGAAGCAGGTCGGCGAGCAGATTGGCACACTGATCACGTTTGACAGCGAAACAAAAGAGGCGAGCGTCCCATTTGCGGTGCACGGCACAACCATCACGGCGCTCCGGCAGATCCTCGCGCAGGGGCTGCATAAGATGGAACGGCACCACATCCACCTGGCCAAAGGTTTGCTAGGGGAGGAGGCGGTCATCTCGGGGATGCGCCACGACTGCGCTGTGTACATTTGGGTGGACATCTCGAGTGCGCTTGAGCACGGGATCCGTTTCTTCGAGTCGACGAATGGCGTCATCCTGTGCGAGGGTGATGAGAATGGATACCTGCCGCCGCGCTTCTTCTCGTCCGTCATTGAGCTGCGCGGCGTGCTCGCGCAGCCGAACTATGCGAAACAACCCCTCGTGAGGCTGCTCGAGCGCCTCTTCCCCGGCCGTGCGCACGTGACCGCGACCAAGCTGCACGGCGGCTTCTCCGGCTCGCTCGTGCTGCAGACGGACAGCCGCGACATGCAGGGCCGTCCTAATGAGCCTACCGTGACCAAGTTCGACTATGCAGACTCGATGATCGAAGAGGTGCGCCGCACCGAGGAGATTTCGCACCTCGTGGGCGCCGAGGCCATCAAGCTCATCCGCGGTCCTGAGTTTGTCGACAGCCAGGGGCGCGACATGGCGCTGGGCACGGCGCGCGAGACAGCCACGGCGCGCACGGCGCGCAGCGCGGCTTCAGCGCGCGCTCTGGCCTCCGCAAGTGGCACGCCCTCGCGCAGCGTGGTCGACGAGTCGATCGGTTACGGCGCAGTGGTGCTCGAGATGGCAGGTGCATGCTGGGTGCTGCCCGAATTCTTCGGTAAGCTCGAGGTCGAGCTGCTCGCCACATTCAAGAAGCGACTCATCCGCGAGATGCACCAAAAAGTACCCGAGGAGGAGGCTGCGCAATCGCACGTTTCCCTCAAGGCTTCCTTGGGCCCACCGACGATCAAGTGGGAACGCGAGGCGATGGATGTGCTGAATGACCTGTGGGGGCATGGCGGCGCGCTCGCCAATCTCGCCTTGAAGACCGTGCAGCGGGACCTCTACAATGCAGTCGCGCTCGACGGGCTGATTGCGACGCAATTGCGCGCGACCGCCAAGGCGATGGTGATCGTCTTTGACAAGCCGCCCGCCGGCTCGGCCATCTGGGTGCGGGACGAGCGTGCTCGGGAGTATGAGCCACCGAGCAACGTCCAGGCAGCTTTGGCGCAGCTGCAGCAGAAACGCATCATTGATGTGTCTCGCGTGGCCAAGCGCGACAAGTTTGCCGCCTCATTTGTGCTCGACGTGCCGAGCCTCGTCTGGTCGGATGTGAATTGCCAGCCGCTCGTCTCATTACTGCATCAGCTCGAGGCAATCTCGTCCGGCACGGGCGGCGACGACGTCGCGTGGCTTGCCGAGTGGCAGCCACTCCGCTTGTACCAGCATGGTGACTTGAATGCGGCCAATGTGCTCGTCGACGTCAAGGACCGCCTGTGGCTCATCGACTTTGCCAAGGCCGGTGTGAACATGCCCTTCCACGACGCGGCCAAGATGGTGAGCGTCCTCCTGTTTGAGTACTATCCGATCCCTATGTCGATTGACGAAGTGCACGCAGCGAGCTCGCGCCAGCTCGAGGACAGGCTGGGCATCAAGGAGGATGTTGCCAACCGACTCAAGTTCAAGGTCGTCGCCCCGGCTGACGAGCACTCGTCGTTCAAGAGTAGGGCGTCAAGGACGTCGAAGGAGCACGCGGAGGAGCACGGCCTGAGGAATATGTTGGGCTCTCTCTCGGCGCGCGGCGGACAGGACGATTCCTCCTCCTCCTTCGTGAAGCGCAAATCGAAGTTGCGATCTCGGTCCGAGCTGCACGCGGCTTGCATTGAGGATGGCGACGCGAGGCTGCTTCAGCTGCTCGAGGACGGTTTGGTCCACGACGCAGCCGTGTGCGAGCGCCGCATGACTGAGGCGTGCGAGATCGTCGATCGGCTACTGTGGGGAAGTGACAAGATGCCCCTCGATTCGCAGCTGCCCGAGCCACCGCCCGAGCCGCTCGAGCTGTGGGAAATGTTTGACCAGGTCGCGCCGTCCACATGGGCCGAGCACCAGCGAATGACATTCGATCTCGCGGCACGCGTGCTCAAGCTCGCCTTCCAGCTGGTGGCCAAGTGCAGCCACCGCTCGCGCTCAGACGACCCGACAGAGGCGCATGCGGCGGTGGAGCCTGCGGACTTACATGCATGCAATTTCCTCTTTGTGATGTTGCACCGCTCGCTCTCAACCCTTCGCTACGTCGACCTATCCACCGACAAGAAGCGCGTCGCATGGCACACAGTGCGCCGATGCGCCGACGCTCTGCGAACAGTGCTCGCGCGCCGGCCGCGTCCCCCGCCGATGGTAGCAGCGTCCTTCAAGAGCACGCTGATGCTCGCAGAGGGCGCTCCCATGCTGCTGCGACCCAGTGCGAGCACTGATGGCCACGAGGACGGTGCCGCCGCCCAAACGCGCTGTGCTGAGCGGCTCGTGGTGGGCTCGCAGCTCGGGCCGAAAACCATCGGCGTCGTTGGCGTCCTCGCCCCCGAGCTTGTGGTACAGCCGCTCTCGTTTGACATCTTCAGCCAGCTGGTAGGTTGATTGCCACTCGTTGCCACGGAGGACCGCGATTGCCACTCGTTGCCACGGAGGACCGCGATTGCCAATCGTTGCCATCTCGGATGGCCGCATAGCACCGCGGAGGATGGCCTCTGATGGCCTCTGATGGCCTCTGATGGCCTCTGATGACCTCTGATGGCCTCTGATGGCCTCTGATGGCCTCTGATGGCCTCTGATGGCCTCTGATGGCCTCTGATGGCCTCTGATGGCCTCTGATTGCCCTGAGGACCGCTGAGGACCGCTGAGGACTCTGAATTGCGTCCCTCATCAGGTGCTGCCGTGGCGCCCCGATCCGACCGGTAAGTACCTCGAGACCATCGTCGAACAGGGACGGCGTGACGTCAAAGTGGCTGAGGAGCTCCGTGACTTGCTGCGCGGCGCGCCGTCCATGTCGGCTGCGGCGCTCGCAACGGCGGCCCAGCGATTGCAGGCGCAGGTTTCGTCACCCGTGCTCGAGCGGCGGGTGCGGCGCGTGCGCGATCTCAGCAGTGAGCTGCGCACCACGAGCAACCTGATTGAGTATCATCAGCATGCAATCAGACGGCTACACGAGGGGCGTCATCAGCACGCAATCAGACGGTCACACGATGGGCGTGCACAGCGCCTCCAGCAGCTCCGGTACGAGTACCGTCGCACCCAGGTGCGCCGACGGCAGGCGGATCTCCAAAATCTCCAAAGGATCTCCGAGGGACTGCACGCAGAGACGCGCCGGCTGCAGGAGACGTTACTCACACTACAGCGCGAGGCGGCCCAGAGCAGTGTCGGTCACCTGAATGCCGAGGGCCTTGAAGTATTCATCATGAACCTCGAAGCCGAAGGCGCACACCTGGATGCCGAGGAGGCCTCGAGCGCCGTATCGGGCACGGCGGAGGCGCTCGAGACGGCGCGACGAGTCCGGGCCCAGCGGCAGCAGGCAGACGAGATCGCCGCAGCTCTGATCGAGCTCGATCGTGAGGGCGAATCTCTCGCCCAGTCACGCAACGGTCTCTCACGTAACGGTCTGCGTGAATCTAGGGGCGAATCTCTCGCCGCAGAACAGTGGCGCACCGAAGGGCTCCAAACACGGGGCGACGCACGTAACGGTCACCGGGACAGCGCGCACTCGACTCTCTTCTCAGAGCCCGACATCTCAGAGCCCGAGATCTCGGAGGCCGAGATCTCGGAGCCCGAGGAGATCGAGGAGCCCGAGGAGATCGAGGAGATCGAGATCTCGCTTGCCCAGTTGCACTACGAGATTGGGCTCCAGGAGCACGCGCGGATTGCCGTGGTAGCGGCGCTCCATAAACTTGGGTCCGCACCGCCCGAGCACCGCATCGAAGCTTCGGGGCGCAAGGGGCGCATGATCTCACGCGACGAGATCGAGCACGCCCTCGAGCTCGATCCACGAGCTCGAAGGGCGAGCTCGAGCGCCGTATCGGGCGCGGGCAAGGGAGGCGTGGAGGGCGATGGCCGTGGCGCGCCGGGCGAGAGTCACGAAGCTCAGCCAGGTGCACCCCTGGGTGGCGTGCGCGGCCCTGGCCTCCAGCTCCGATGGCCCCGAGACGACTTAGATCTGCTCGTCCTACAGAGGAAGCCCCACAGCACGGCGCTTGGTCGCTCCCGCTCATTCTCGGGACGGATCTCTCGAGTGTTGACGAATTCGACGAGTTCGACGAAATCGAGCTCAGGGATGCTCCGGGAAGCCCCCGCTGCCTCCTCCGCGACCGTCTCCGCTGCCGCCGATGCCAGCGCCGCCGCCCCCTCCGTCTCCTCCGACATGGGCGTCGCGACCAGCTGGCGCATGGGCTTCGACGTGGCCAAGCAGGCGCGCACGGCGCTGCGGCTACGCGGGCTGCAGCGCGAGCACATGCTGTTGCAGGAGGCGATCGAGCTGCTGCAGATACGGAAGCAAGCCTATTTGGACTTGCAGGTCCTCGTGGCGGTGCGAGCGACCCTCGAGAGACGGCAAGCCGAGCTCGAGGGAGCTCTGCGCGAGATGCAATCTCGGGACGAGCTCGCGCCCAAGGAGCGCGAGGAGATGGAGGCGCACTTTTGCAAGATGTTCATCTCCTCGGGCTGCCGCGGCCTCCGCCAGTACGCGGCCGGCCAGCCGTTGTTCGTTCGCGTCGAGGGCATCCACGGAGCCGCCGACTGGTGCGATGCAAACGTGGTCGAACCGGTGGGGGGCGGTTGGCACAAGCTGCTGCTCTTCGAGGACGAGAACAGCGAAGGCCAGCTGGTCGAGCTTGACCTGGACCCGTTCAACCATGGGCCGCGCGAGATCCCCCTCCGATCGTTTCGGGAGCTCTGGGTGCGCCTAATTGCCTCCCTAATTGCCTCCTTAATTGCCTCCCTAATTGCCTCCCTAATTGGGAGCTCTGGGTGCGCCCTGCGTGTGTGATGTGAGCGATGCGCGCCCAGCTTGAGGACTTCTGATGAGCCCTATTTGCCTCCCTCATCAGGTGCGCCACGCGCGTACGATGCGCGCCCTAATTGCCTCCCTAATTGCCTCCCTGATTGCCTCCCTCATCAGGTGCGCCACGCGCGTACGATGCGCGCCCAGCATGCGTCCATCGTGGACGCCCTCTCCGGCAAGCGGCTCGACGTCAAGGAGCACTGCGTCCCAATCGAGATTGCGGGCGCGAACCTGCTGGCGGAGAGCGAGCAGCCGGGGACCGGCCTATCACCGACCAAATCCCCGACCAAAGCCCCGACCAAGGCGGGCGCCGTGGCGGGCACCGTGTCGGACGTTGCGTCTGCGTTTGAGCGCGACCCTGCGCCGGACGAGGACGACTACTTGAAGATCACTAGTGTCGAGTCGCTGTGCCGGTGGCTGCACACGATGCATGCGCGGCGCGTGCGGCGCTCGCAGCCCCCACCGTTGGCCTCGTGCGTGCTGCTCACGGCAGGGCCAGCGGCCGGTAAGACGTGCTTGCTCTCACAGCTTGTGGTGCACTCCCTCGACCTTGACGGAGCGGAGGTGCTGCCGGTGCTCATCAAGGTGCAGGATCTGCAGAAGCTGCTGCTCTCGAAGGAGCCATCGGTGGGTGTTGCATGTCTGCAACTTGCATGTCTGATTGCATGTCTGCAACTGATTGCAACTGATTGCATGTCTGCAACTGATTGGGCGCACGGAGTGGACTCTGAATGGGCACTGATTACCATGTAGGGTCTGATTACCTTTTATGGCGTGAGATGGCCCTAAAAGGTAATCAGTGGGGCATGAAATCGCAATCATTGGGGCAAGATACACGATAGAGTGGAATGGCCGATTTCATGCCCCACTGATTGCGATTGAACTTCAGGTTGTGTCCGTCTGATTGCGATTGCGATCTCGTCTGATTGCGATCTCATCTGATTGCGATCTCGTCGAACCTCACAGGTGGTGTCCGCCTTCGAGCGTGCGTGGAACTGGGTCGACGCTTACCTATGCCTCGTGCACGGCCTCGGCTCGGAGCTATACCTGTTCCTGCGCCAGGCGATGGTGGCGCGGCGCGTGCTGCTCCTCATCGACGGCATCGACGAGGGCGGGCACGCCCGCCAGCGCGTCGAGCAGCACATCGTTGAGGTGCTCGCGCCGCAGGGGTTCGTCATTGTGGTCACCTCGCGCCCGAACGGTCTGCCCGAGGTGGGTAGTTTGTCGGAGACTTCTCGAGTGCTCTGCGCTGCATGCAAGTGCTCACCACGGCGCCTACCCCCTTTCCACAGGAGCTCTTCATTAAGGCGCACTTCCGGCGGCTCCAGCTCAAGCCGTTGAGTGATGAGCAGCAGCATGTGGTCATCCGATCGCGCGTCGAGCCGGTGCGCGATTGCGATGCCCCAATCGGATGCCCCTCAGATGGCCCCCTCAGATGCCCCCCTCAGATGCCACTGAATTTGCGCTCGGATTGCGGCTGATGGCCTCGCTCTCGTGGTCTCGGGTTGCATGCTGATGGCGAACAGGTGCTTGGGTTGACAGCGGCGCAACGGCTGATCGAGTACGTGAAGACGACGGTACCGATTGACCAGGATACGGGCCATCGTGTGACCGGTAACCCGCTGATGCTCTCGATGGTCATCTCGATCCTCATGTCGCGCCAAGCTTCGAAGGATGAGCAGGCTGGCAAGCCGGGCAAGCAGGGCAGCATGTACGCTCTCGGCGTCGCCGATGCCGCGCAGACCGGTGGCAGCGACGGCGGCGAGATGGGCATCTCGATGCCTAGGACGATCACTGAGCTGTACGACGTGGCGGCTTCGGCTATGCTGGACCAACTAGAACGAAAGGATCGCGGTGAGAAGACAAGGCACGCCGCGGGAGGCAAGCGGATGCGTGAGCTCCTCGAGGCAACTTTCTTCCAAGCCCACGCAGCCGAGAAGCGTATCATCACCGAGGTGCATGTGGCCCTTGCCGCCATCGGCCTCGTCCAGCCCGCCGAACTCGATCGTATCATGTCGCTCAACCGCCGGTCAGGGGCATCTGCGAGCGATCGCTTCGCTGGGGGATCTGCTACTCCATGGGGGGGGGATCTGCTACGCTCACGCACGGACTCGTCGAGCCACCTTCCTAATTTGGGCTCGTGCAGCCATCTGAGCTCGCCAGACGGCACTCCATCCAGGGCGTCGACTCGAGCTCGAGCGTCGACCGTTGATGGCACACGGAATATGGCCTCTCTCAACAAAGCGCGCTCCTCGGAAAAGGGGGCGGTCCTCTGGGGGAGGGCTCGCGCCTCGGTGGGCGTCGGACCGCCCAATGAAGCGGGGCTGCGTAACCAACTTTCCCGCCCGATGAGCATGGTGGAGCACCGTCGCATGCAGACGGAGGTGTTCAAGGCGATCGGCGAGCTCCCCCAAGAGTGGCAGGACGCGATGCAAGGGATCCGCGAGCGAGTGCGCCAAGACCGGCTGCCGCTGCTCAGCTTGCTGAGCGCCTCTCCGCTGGAGATGCAGTCGTCGCACCTCTCCTTCCAGGAGTTCTTCACGGCACGCGCGCTCTGCAACGGGCAGCGGCTTATACCCCGGGCAGCCGAGCCATGGCGTTGGTCGGCGTGGTGGGGCAACACGTTGCGCCACGGCTCCGAAATGGGGCGCGCGTTCGGGCACGGCCTGCTGCAGGCGTGCGGGCTCTCAAAGACGGATGCTGCCCTTGAGCTGCGTGCCAAGCTGGGAGGCCATCGTCCGACGGCGCTGCGTGCCATCTCGTTGCTCTTGCACGCGGCGCACTCCCTCGACCTGAGTGACAACAATCTCCGCGGCGACGAGATGTATGCTCTTGCCAAGGTCTGGCCGACGACCCCAGCCGACTGATGCCCGCTACTGACTGATGCCCGCCCAGGAGTGCCGCTGATGCCCGCCGATGTGCCCGCTGATGACCTCTGATGGCGCCCCTCATATTGCAGGTGCTAGCCGAGGACCCGGAGCCGCCTGCGCGCGCGCTCAACCTCGCGGGCAACTGTCTGGCCTCTGAAGGCGCTCGGCAGGTAGCTCGAGCGCTCGAAGGCGCCCTCTCGCGCCATGTTGAGCTCCTCGACCTCTCCCGCAACGGCCTGTGCGGCATAGACCCTCTTGGGCGAGGCTCGTGGAGCCCTGACGGGCTTGGCTTGCTCGCGATGCGCCTCGAGAGCTGCCCTCGGCTGAGCACGCTCTGCCTGAACGACAATTGGCTCAAGGACGAGGGTGCGGCCCTTGTGCTGAGCGCACTCGGCCGGAGTGGCCACATGACACTGTCGTCGGCCGAGCCGCACGCGCTCACCTCCCTCGATCTCGCGCGCAACAAACTCGGCGTCGGTGCATGCAGGCTGCTCGTGGACGTTGCGGCCGTGTGCACGCGCCTCAGCACGCTCTGCCTGCGTGACAACCTGCTCGACGCCGAGTGCGCCCCTCTGCTCGCCGAGGTGCTGCGCAGAGCGAGCAGCCTCACCGTGCTCGACCTGTCCTCCAATCTCCTCTGCATTGCTCTCTCGCCCGAGGCGGTGCGCGCAGCGTGCGCATCGGAGAAGGACGCCGCCCTGCTCACCACGGCGCTCGGCGCTCGCTTTGCGGGGCGGCTGCCGTCTGGTACGTGGCACACGGAGGGCTTCGACGCACTTGTCAAGGCGCTCTGCCAACACGCAAGCCTCACCCACGTCTCGCTGGCTAACGGGCGGCTATGTGGGGTGTACACCGAGTACCTCGACTGTGAGTGGGTCTCGTTTGAAACGTACCAAAGTGCGGCGCTTGAGTTGCTCATCAAAGCGCTCGGTGCCTCTCAGCGCAAGACGCCCTCACCGCTGAGCATCGACTTGAATGGCAATCGCGCATCGGCCGAGCTACTCGAGATTGTGAAGCGCGCGGTGCACGAGCATGCCGCGCAGCAGCATGCCGGCGATGCCACCCCCCCCATTGAGGACACGCCGCGCGACGGGTCATCCCAGCCCGCCGTACGCGACGACGGACCGAGCTCGGGGGAGATCGATGGAGATCGAGGGGAAGATCGACCCGCCACGCCACCCTCAGGGGCGATCGCGCGAGCCGATACACCGCCGCCACTGCCGTCGGATCTCACGCCGGTCAGTGATGCAGACGAGCTCTCCGCCGGTGGCACCGAACCCCCGGCACCTAGTGCGGGGTCGAGCCCTCCCATGCCGACCCTGGCGCTTAGCAACGAGGGTGAGCCGGCTGCGGCCGCCGCAGCTCGAGCTCCACTCGAACCTTAAAGATGCACTTCATGCAGGCGCGTACTCACCACGGCGCCCCCCCCCTTTCCACAGGAGTTCCCCTCGAACCTAAGAAGCGCGCGAAGCGCGAGAACCCGTTCAAAGGGCCACGCCCCTCTCTTGGCGACCGATCGGCGCGCGACCCGAACAATGCGACGCCCGATACGATGCCTCGGACGGCATCGACCGTAAAGGGCAGCAGCTCGGCGGACCATGCTGAGGGCGAGAGCGTCGATGCCGATAAGCCCCAGGGCGGCAACAGCGCGCGCAAGGGGACGCCACAAAAGGCGCCATCAGCTGCCAAAGAAGGCAACTTGACGGCTCGCAAAACGATTCCCACAGCCGAGACCACGGCCACTCGTCGCGACGCGGGCGCGGCCGCCCTGCGCGGTAGCCTCGGAGGCCCAGCGAGCGTGTCGATGGCGTTGAAGAGCGCGCGTGGGTCCAGCAAGGAGGAGAAGCGCGAAGGCGCCGTAACGGGCGCGCCCGTTCGTCGCGCTGGCAAGGACGTGAAACGCCCCGCGACTCTGATAGTGACGAAGCCCGTTGAGGAGCGCGAGCCGGAGAGGAAGCTCAGACCGCCCAGGATCGACCATGCGGACGCGAAGCAGATGGTGCGCGAGTTCAAGCTTCGCGACGAAGAGCGGCCACCGGCTCTGATGGACAAGCAAGAGTCGCGCCACGTGCAGGCGCCGTCGCTCGATGGTGTTGGGGCGGGCATGCTGCTCCTCTTTAATTGCAACAAGGCGCGCTTCAAGTTGGTCATCGGCGACACGTCGACGCTGCCTGAGAAGTACGAGTACAGCCTATTCGCGCGCAATGGTGCGACGCTCGGCAAGGTCAAGATTCCCGCCAAAAAGGGCCTCCCCTTCGAGGAGCGTGTCTCGTTTGAACACCGCTGGCTGCCCGGGGTCGACTACGGATTGGTGCACCACTTTCGGCAGGGGCCAGGCACGCTGGAGCTCGAGCTCGAATGGGAGATTGAGGTGGACGAAGCGGCTCCACCCGTCAAGGGGGGGGCAGTGGCGCTTCGCGGCGCGCCCGTCACGGCGCCCCAGTTTCGTCCGGGACATGTGCAGCGGGCCGTCCTGCTGGTCAGCCCGTGGCTCGCGTACGCGTGCTGCGTGGGCGCGCGGCTCACTCTGATCGCGCCGGGCGACTATTGCGGCCGTGTGTCGACAGTGCAACGGGTGCTACGCGACGACACCGTCGTGGTGCGTGTGGATGCGACCACCGAGGAAAAGATTGTCGACCCGCGGCCCGATCGATGCGTGCCCACGACGACGGTGCGCTACCCCAAGGCGACCCCCATCTTGTACCTGCACAACGACGAGTGCGTGGACGCGTGCGTGGTCGAGATGCCTAAAAAGGAATGGGAGGAGACGAGCGAGAGGCGCAAGGATGACAAAGGGGGCAACCGACCCGATCCGAAGGCGGGTAATCGGCATTGGGTCGAGATGACTGTGAAGGACAAGGTGAGCATCGTGGCGGCAGATCTGAACGAGTACAACCACTGCCAGCCGCGCTTCGAGACCGTGGCCGACTACGAGGAGCAGCGCGTGCAGCACTGCCTCGACATGGTCGCGCGCAACGAGAAGGTCGAGGACGCGATCACGGGCAACACGCTCGCGATCAAGGACCAGCTAGTGAACGTGGATGTCAAGGCCTCCACCGTAGGCGGCGCGACGAACACACTCCTGGGCAAGCCGGTCAAGAATGTGCAGGCGCTCGTCTCCATCCTCACGATGCCCTCGCCGAAGCGCGGGAGTGGCGAGCATCCGTCGCAGGCGTGCCTCGTGCGCGCTGGGCCGGGCACCGGCAAGACGTGGATGTGCAAGCAGGCCGTGTATATTTTGGGAGAGACCCTCGCCAAAGGGTCCGAGCACAAGGGCATGAAGCTGTGCCCGATTGTGCTGTACGTGCAACAGATCGTCTACCTGCTCCGCGACGCGACGGCGGGCTCGAGCGAGGGTGTGCACGCGCTGTTCGGCTCGTACGTGGACGCTGTGCATCGGCGTGTCGCCGAGATGCTCAAGCAAGCCTTCCAGCTGCGCGCGCTCATCGTGATCCTCGACGGCGTCGATGAGGCGGCCGGGCTGCGTAGGATGGTCGAGTCCTTCGTCCTAGACGTTCTGGTGCCCTCGGGAAATCGAGTGCTCATCACCTCCCGCGTCGAGGGCATTGGGAATATGGACCCGTATCTCGATCGCCACTTTTCGGTGCTGGACCTGAAGGAGCTCTCGAATGAGCAGCAACGCTCCGTGATCGGCACCCAGATGCGCGGCTCCGAGTTCTTCGACCACCTGCTCGCCCTCGGCGAGATGCGGCGCGGCCTCGACAGGGCGTACCAGAAGCTGAGTGAGGGTGTCAGATCTGAGCTCGAAGCTCTCTACCTGCCCGTGCGTGCGGAGAACCCCGAGACCTCGGAGACGAACTACGAGCCAATCCCCTCCTCGGCGAAGACGCCGGTGTCGGTGCGCCACTCCAAGGAGAAGGTGACGATGCCGCGCGAGCGCCGCTGGGCCGTCTTCGACATGCTTCTGCGCCACGCGCTTGCCGAGGCAGTCGCGGGCAGCGCCGAGAAAGACGCGGGCGCCGCGGGCAGCGTGGAGATCGTCCGAGGTCAGAAGGACGATCCGGAGGTGCTGCACTGCCGCGTGATCTTTGAGAAGGGCAAGACGCTCGTTTGGTTCGTGGCGCGCCTCGTGGGCAACTTGGCCGAGGAAGGCGCGCCCGAGGCGGCGCTCGCGGACTCGAGCGTCCAAGGGCCCGCCGCCCATGGGCCGATCGACCCACGCGAGGTCAGGATCGAGTCAGAGCCTCACGCCGTGCTAACCATGACGGAGCTCCAGAACGGGTTCATCTCTCTCGACCCTACGCACTTCCGCTCCTTCAAGGCCACGATGCTGCTCACGTACGGCTTGACGGAGGTCGAGTGCCGGTGCGAGCTGCACTACAAGGAGATCTTCGCCGTCGGCTCCTCGGGCCACACGAATGCAAGCGAGCACTACCACTTCTTCCGGCAGCAAATGGAAGGCAAGCTCGAGCCAGATCGGATCGACGCGCTGCTCGAGCCTGCGCTGCTCTTCCTCGTCGATGCCTCCGGCATCCCCGTGCTGCTCTCACTGCTCGTGCTCATCTTCACCTCGGGGGGCGAAGACCTCGCCGAACTGCCCACGAACCAGTTCGAGCTGTATGAGATGGGGATCATGCATGCCATTGACCGACGCTTTTTTACAGCGTACACGGCCGTGACCGGCGTGCGTGGCGGCGGCAACTCGGCCGAGGGCATCGTGTACGATGACGCCCTCGCGACGCGCACGCTCGTGCAGATCTGGCAGCAGCTGTTTGCTCTGGACCGGACCAAAGCGCTCGCGGTGCAGTCGTCGCTGGACAGTGAGAAGCGCGAGCGCAAGCAGTCACGCAAGAAATCCCTCGACCAGGGCGAGGGCATCACGACCGGGGACATGGCCGTGCACAAGAGCGTCGAGCAGGGCCAGCATCGAGGCGACAACGAACTGTATGACATTTTTCGGGAGGCGGCCAAGTATTTGAATATGGCGCGCCACGGTGCAGCGCGGACGGTGCTCAACGCGTGCGAGCTCGCGATGCCAAAGCAACTGCGCAGCATCATCATGGCGCTCGCCGAGTCGAACCTGAAGCTCATTCGCGATGGCGGTTCGATCCACAACACGGGGCTCGTGATGCTGCGCCATGTGGCCGTAGTCAACCAGCAGCAAGGCCGTCGCCAGTTCGGCGCGCGGGACGTGGCGCGCGCCCTTCTCAAGGAAATGCCCTTCTCCGAGGCACTCACGCTCTGGTTGCACCTGAACAACGAGGAGGGCGGCATTCCGCTCATGAAGACGCTCGAGGCTCAGACCGACGAGGCGGAAGCGCAGTACCAGTTCAAGCATCTCTCCTTCCAGGAAGGGCTGTTCGCGCAGTTCCTCTTCCTCAAGGCACGTGACGGCCAGTGGGACGGTTGGAGCACCGACGTGCGCGCGGCGAGCTTTGTCAACGACCCGTTCATGAACAACACGTGCCGCATCTCCGCGCGCAAGCTGGGCGACCTGCTCGCGCTCCAGCGGCACGATTGGGACTTTGCGACGGAACCGGAGGCGAGGCTCACCCCGGGTGGTAAGCGCGCGCTCTGGCTGCTCACCTCCTCGCACCTGCGCTCGCTCGACCTGTCAAGCAACAAGGTGGGCGAGGAGAATGACGAGTCGGATGCGGGGCTCTCGACCCTCCTCACGATCGGCACGTCCTTGCGTACGCTGAAGCTGCGTTCCAATTTGATCGGCAAGATGGATTGGAAGAAGCAGCAGCTCACGCGCGCGCTCTCGAACAACGAGACGCTCACCGAGCTCGACCTGAGCAATAATGGGCTGGGCGACAAGGGGATGAAGGCGGTGTGCACCGCGCTGGCCACCTGCAAGTCGCTCATCAAGCTCGACTTGAGCTTCAACCAGCCAGGTCGTTGCAAGGAGCTGCCGGGGCTCCTGCGCCAGCACCCCACGCTCACCGACATCGGGATCGAGGAGAAGGACGGATTCGGCAAGCTCGACAATCGCGCCAAGGAGGCTATTGGGCGCGTGCTTCTCCACCGTCCCACTCCGCTTCTCATCGCGCTCAAGGTCGACTTGTTCGACCTCACCTCGAGCGCAACGTCGCTGCAGTGGCCGGCCAATGCCGACCGCTCTGACGCGACCATGTTGGCTGGCTTGCTCCGTGCCAACTCGACGCTCACCGAGCTCAATTTCGAGGGCGAAGGACTCCAAGATGACGACCGGCAGACCCTCGGCAAGGCGCTGCTGAGCAGCCCTCACGGGCGTCTCGGGCTGTGCAGCAACTATGGCCTCAAGGCGTACCTCAAAGAGATCACCTTCGACCTCAAGAATCGCGAGCAAGTGCGATCCACGCGCTCGTGGTGCCTGCTCGCGGGGCTGCTCAAGGCGAACCGCACCCTTGTGTCGCTCACGCTGCAGTCACTCGGGCCCGAGCATGTGGATGTGCTCGCCATCGCGCTGCGCGCCAACAAGACGCTCAAGAACCTCTATCTCGAGAAGATGGACACGCAAGATCCGAGCCGCGCGCGTAAGATCAAGCTCGACCTGCAGAGCCTCAACGGCTCGACAAAGGTGTCGCGCGTGGACCTGTGCCCATCTCTCAAGAGCGATGGCACCTCTTCAGCCACCGAGTTTCTCCGTGAGCTGCTCGACAAGGCGATGTGCACCTTCGTCGCCGAGCTCATCTCGGAGAATGAGGAGATCGAGAGCCTGCGCCTCAACCCTGGCCAGGGCGCCGAGGGCGGCAAAGTGCTCGAGCTCATGCAGGCGTGCAAGACCTCGTCGCTGCGCACGCTCGATTTGAATGGCGTCAATCTGGGCGCGCGAGGTTCCCCACAGCTCTTCGACCACGTGCTTAGCGGCATGTGCCCCAACTTGACGAAGCTCTGCCTCGCGTCCAATAACCTCGTCGACTCAAAGCTGGACAACATGGTGGCGGCGCTGAATAGCCCGCATTGCACCCTGAGCGCTCTCGATCTCTCGAGCAATGAGATCTCGGGCGTACTCCTCTTCCGCAGCCTCGCGCAGAACCGATCGCTCACGTCGGTCGACCTGCGCAATAACCCGATCACCGATGACCAAATGGAGCGGATCGGCGCCTTCTTGCTCACGGACAAGTGCCAGGCCAAGCTCAAGTATGTCAGCGTCACGCTGCCCGCGGGCGCACAGCAGGAGGCCAAGACGCTCGAGATCACCGAAGAGGTCGGCGTGCTCGATCTGATCAGCACTCGGCACGACCCCACGAGCCGGCAGAGCTCCCTCGAGCCAGGCGCCTTGCTCCTCCTCTTTGGGCTGCTGCGCCACAACGGTGCGATGAGGGAGCTGCGCCTCGCCGTGCGCGCTCGCCTTGCATGCAATCGCTCACCACGGCGCCTTGTCTCCTCTTCCCCACAGGTGCGATGAGGAAGCTGCGCCTCGCCATGCGCGCCGCCGAGCGCGCCGCGGACGTGCGTGCGCTCGGTACGGCGCTTCGATACAACAGCTCGCTCACAGAGCTCGAGCTTGCCAGCGCGCCTCTCGAGACCTTTGCGCCGGAGGACATGCGGACGCTCGCGGAGGGCATCCGGGCGCACGGGGCCTTCACGGCGGTCACGCTCGATGGCAAGACCATCCCGATTCACTTGACACGTGGACCGCAGGCGGCCGTCTCCATCGACCTGAGCAGCCACGATCTCGGCGAGATCTCGGGCTTGACGCTCAGCGCGATCCTGCGTGCCAACACGACGCTCAAATCGCTGCGCCTCGCCAAGAATCGGTTGCAAGCCACCGGCGCGCAGCCGATCGTCGAGGCGCTCGAGCACGCGCCACTCAAACTACTCGATCTGAGTCAGAACGGCCTCGGGCTGCGCGAGCCTGGCAAGGCCGTCGGACGTGCGCCGACGATGGTGCTTGTTGCGGCGGGCAGCGTGCTGAGCGCAGCATCGGCCGCGGCCGAAAGCACGGCCGACAGCGTGGCGCCGCCGATGGGCTCGGTGCAGTCTCTCTTTGTGGCGGTGAGCAAGATGACACACCTTGAGACCCTCAACCTCGATGAGAACGAGCTCAGCTCGAGCTACGATCTGGAGGTGATCTGCCGGCTGCGCTCTCTCGAGCACCTCTCGCTGCAGAGGAATCAGCTGCAGGAGCTCCCGTCCAAGATTGGGACGCTCTTCGCGCTCAAGGAGCTCAATCTGCAATCGAACCAGCTCACGCGTCTCCAGGGAAGCATCGGCACTTTGACGAAACTGCGCTCGCTCAACCTGCGAGCGAATCACCTGACGCAACTCACACCCGCGATCGGCAACCTGAGCGCGCTGCGCAAGCTCGACATCTCGGATAACGCGAAGCTGCGCACCTTGCCGCGCGACATGATCAATCTCCACCACGATCTCGAGCTCCTCGCGCAGCGAGATCGGCATCTGGTGCCCTTACTGGGCACCTCCCTCACCGGGGGCGTCCCAGCCCTCAAAAAGTACTTTGCCGAGCATCCAGAGGATGAGGGCAGCTTCGTCCGACAGCAGAAGGGCGACGATGGCGGCCCGCGTCGCAACGGCAAGTGGCCGAAGCGCGAGCTGAACGCGCGGCCCAAGCGCCCGACACTGCGCCCGCTCAAGGAGGGGCTCAGCCGGCACTACCACGTGTCCGACGTGGGCCATGTGGTGCTGCTCTACAACTGCTGCGGCGCCGCGCACGTGCTGAGCGACGAGCTCGTTGCCATACCGGGCGACCGCGAGATCGATCTGGTCACCGTCAATGACGACGTCGTGGGCAAGCTCCTCCCGCGCGCCTCCGCCAAGCAGTCGCCCGAGAAGCACCGATTCGAATCTCGAGAGCTGCTCAACGTCAATGACGATCTCGAGAGGCGCCTGCAGTTGAAGAACGAGTGGCACATGATTGATGACGAGCGCCAGCTCGCCTCAGTACGCTGATTGGCCTTGATTGGCCTGGAGTGCCCTGGAGTGCCCTGGATTGCCACTCATCGTCTCTCGTCGGGCACTCATTACCACACAATGACCTCCGCCTCTTCAGAAGATCTCGGGGATCCAATCTGATGGCCATTTGATGGCCATGTGATTGTCATCTGATTGCCACTCCCTCTGTCTCATCAGGTGCTGCGCGGTGACGACTACACCCTCATCGTCAAGCTCGACCGGGAGATCTCTGGGAGATCGATCTACCTCGAGCTCGTGCCGCACCTCGCGTTTGCATGCGCGGAGGGCACGCGGCTTCAGGTGCGCTCCAATGAGGGGGGCGTGGTGAGCCGCGGGCCCAACGGCGCATCGGGTCCGCTGCTCGGGTGCGGCACGGTCATCGAGCTTCTCGATGACGACCGGCTGCGTGTGCGCATCGATAACATTCAACTGGCCGACGGAGCCACCGGCTCGGCGGGCAGCGAGCGCCCCAAGCCGCGCAACATGGTTCGTCAATCGACGGCGAGTTTCAAGAAGAAGGCGCGCGACCCGGCCCAGCCCGTCTTCGCGGGATTCGGCGAGCTGCTCATCGACGCGAGCCCGATCAATGTGCGGCCGATCACGGCGGCGCACTACGAGCCTGGGTGCCGGCTGCTCTTCTTGCATCAAGAGGCGGGGCTCGTGGACGCCGTGGTGGTCGAGTGGCTCCAGTTTGGAGCGCGCCATCAACTCCAGTTGGTCGAGACGGGGCAGCTGCTCGAGGCCGACCTAAACCAGTATAACCACACGAGCATGGGCTTGGACGGGCCGGACGCCACCTCCCCCACTGCGAGTTGCATGCGCTCGGTGTCCGACTACCGCGCGGCACGGGCAGCGTACTGTGAGGCGCTGCTGCAGGCGCACGAAACGGTCGTCGAGGCCTTTAGCGGCAAGCGCGTCGAGGTGGCGAAGCAGTTGGTCTTCGTAACGCCGCATACGGCGTCCGCAAACCCCAAGCTCGAAGGTGTGCGCCGCGTGCGCGACGTGGTCGCCATCCTGGCCGAGCCGTCGCCGAAACGGCCGTTGGGCTTCCACAGCGTCGAGCCGATGCAAATGCGCGCTGGTTCGGTGCATCAGGCACAGCGCGAGTGGTTGCTGACGAACGTGCTGTACAAGCTCACAGCAACGCTGCGCGATGCCGACGAGGCGGGCACCGTGCCGCTGGTGCCGCTGCTGCTCCGGCACGCGGTGATTGCATCCTTCATCACAGCCAACATGAACCGCGTGCATCAGCTCATCGACGAGGGCGCGATGCTGCGCGAGCTCATCGGGCTGGCGGCTTCCAAATTTGGAGAGAGCGCCGAGATGGGCGCCAGAGTGCGGGAGCTCTTGCTGCAGGCGCTCTCCATGTGCGCGCTCGTGGTGGTCGTCGAGTACGCGCTGCAAGATGACGTGGCCTTCATGGGACCGATCATCGAGGCCTTCGTTCACAAGGAGCTGATGCTCTCCGGCCACCGATTCGTGCTCATAGGCTCCTCTGACGTGGCGCTGCCGCTGCCTGAGGCGGCGACACTCTCGATGGAAAGCTTCGGGCTCAACTTTCGCGAGTGGGTCCACTTCCGACCCGACGCCTCCGGCGCGCTTTCGTCCGCAACGGCCGACTACAGCGAGGTTTCGTCCACAACGGCCGAGGACGGTGATCCTCAGGGAAGGAGAAGCCTCGAGCTTGGCAGCCGTGAGTATGGCCACTTCGAGAAGAGGCTCGAGGCCGCCAAGCTCATCTCCGAGATCCACTCGTCACGCATGGGCAAGATGGTCTCGGCGCTGCATCTGGGCTCGAATCCTCTTGAGCATGATGCGAGTGCGGCCGCATCGGCGTGGCTGCGCAGCCCGAGCTGCGTGCTGAGGTCGCTCGACCTGAGCTATACTGGGCTGCAGATGGTGGATTGGAAAGTGTTGTGCGCTGGCTTGCATGCCAATGCGTCGCTCACGTTCCTCGACGTGCGAGCGTGGCCGCCGGTGGCCGACTCAGTGCTCGGGACGCTGGGCAGGAGCCTTCTCGACCCCGGTAGCCCTCTTAGCCTGCGATTCGCACGCACCAACGCCTTCGATGTGCTCGAGGGCATCAGGAAGCTCAGCCTGGAGGAGACGGCCATGGGCACGGGCGCGATTTGCATGCTCGCCGGTGTGCTCAAGCACAATGCTATGGTGCGCGAGGTCAATCTGAGCGCAGCCGGCGTCACCAGTGAAGGTGCCGCTGCACTCGCCATCGCGCTACGTGCCAACTCGGCCTTGGCTGTGTTGCGCTTGCTACACAATCCGCTCGAGTCCGCGGGGCTGGCTCACCTTCATGAGGCGATCGCGGAGCGGGTGTCGACGGGCCACCCACTCCAGGTTGACCTGCCGGGGGCGTGAGGAGACTCAAGCCACGCCGCCGGCCTCGCAGGAGCCTTCAAGAGCATCATGATGAGAAGGCGAGATGTGTCTCTCGCATCGCAAGGTTTTGAGTGCTGCTGCACGTAGCACGACCCAGAGTTCCCACATACTCGTAGCATTGTTGCATGTCAGTGTTGGTGCGAGAGAGAGCGAGAGAGAGAGACGAGAGAGAGGGGGAGAGAGGGAGAGAGAGGGAGAGAGAGGGAGAGAGAGGGACAGAGAGGGACAGAGAGAGAGACAGACAGAGACAGACAGAGAGAGAGAGAGAGAGAGAGAGAGAGAGAGAGAGAGACCCCGCGCCCGTAGCGGAGCTGTCTTGACCCAAGGGGGAGTGGTCTACTATTTTTCATGTTTATAAGGCCCTAACCCCACACCTGTTTGGGAATTGAATGTGTGAGAGAATTAGCGGGGCGGGGGAGTCGGGAGAGACACGACATGCATCGATGTGTTCGCAAATTGCGAGACGCCTAGGCAAACTTGGTCGCGTAGGTTGGTGATTGCGGTTCATCAAACCACACAAAGGCAGCCTGGTGAGCGCGACATCCACCGGTTCCTCGTCCCTGGACCCTGCTGAAGCTACGAGACCAGGCTCAAATCGCGGTGAGTGGAGGGTGGGAACACGACGGAATCTCTCTCATGTACTTCTGGCCAGCGCAAATCGAATCGTCGGACGGAGCCGCCGTAAGGTCCTGCCGAGACGGCAAATAACGTGAACGTGAACGTGGCCGTGTGAACCGCGCCGCCTTCATTCCCTTTTCCCACACAAGTTTTCCCACAGAGATTTATTTACTACGACGCGGTAGCTAGCAACCAAGGGGGCCTGCAACCATGGGTGCCTGCTGCTCCACATCGTACGCAGGCGAGGATGAGGTCATCTTGCTCTCGAGATCAGATGGCGCCGTTATGCGCCGCGTCAAGAAGACGCTCAGTCCCTTCCAAGGGCCCCAAGACCCGACATTTGTCCTCGATGACACACTGGTTGCTGGTCCGCACTGCATCTTCATCGCCCCCAAGCGCTCGCCACAGGGCATCAAACCGTTCGTGAACGTATCCACGGTCCTCGATCCGCTGAGGAATCACGCCTTGTTCCACGGCGGCGAACAGCTCCTCTTTGTCGCATGGGCGAATGTGCTGCAAGCAGACGGCGGGCGCCTCGACGCTGGCGCGCGCATCGTGGTCCTGACGGGCTTTGGGCGCCTGTTCATCATCAAGGGATCAGCCGTGCAGACCACTTGCCACGCCCTCGAAGTTGGCGCGACCGTCGTCGAGGGCAACAAGGCCACGCTGCACTTCGTGCAGCCCGGTCGCGAACCGTGGAGTATCTCGGCGAACATTGAGATCGCGGGCCAGCTGGCGACCCTCCTGTGGGTTTGCAGCTCGACGGCGCACTGCGCGTGTCTCATGTGAGCCGCTCGAGATCCGCCCCCCATCCGCGCAGGAACTGGCCGCCTTCGGCCTCGATTCAGAAGGCGCCGTCCCTTATTTACCCGCCGCCCCCCACGGCTCCCCCGCCCCCCCTGCTCCCCGCCTCGCTGCCCTAGCTCACCCGTCCGCGTCATCACGTCCTTCTGCGCCCGGTGCACGCAGGCGCGTCAACCTCGCCCAGCTGCCCCTCGAGTGGCTCCCGCCACTCGCAATCGATGGCAACCTGCACACGTGCTACACAATGCACGCCAACAAGCACGGCCTCCCCGAGCCGGAAGACGTGCTTGAAGGTGTGATGACGCGCGGCCGACCAGCCGTCGAGACGAGCCCCGCGTTGCTGTGCGTGCGCCGCTGGCTCAGCCGCATGGAAGTAGACGTGCGCGAATGGGGCGCTAAGGCGCTTGCGCCGCTTTGCGATGCGCTCAAGTACAATACCAAGGTACGTTGATTGCCACTGATGACCTGCCTTTGATGACTTGCCTTGCATGCCAGTGCTCACCACAGCGCTCTCGCTCTCTCGGATACAAGTTCCTGTCGTTCAAGGCCACGGGCGCGACGCATCTCTCGGACACGATCGGGGTGCTCGGCCCCTTGCTTGCATGCAACACGCGGCTGGTGGCCCTCACGCTGGACCAGGTGCATGGCACGGCGCAGGCGACGGCGGCCGTGTGTCGCGGGCTTGCGGCCAACCCAAGCTCGGGCCTCTCGGTCATCAATCTGAACGGCTGCCTCGTGGGCGACGCTGGCGCAAACGCGCTCGCGCAAGCGTTGCAGCGGCTGCGTCCAGGGCTGCTCGCCGAGCTTCATCTGGTCAACTGCAAGATTGGCGGCCTGGGAATTGCGGCGGTGCTGCAGGCCCTGCAGCCTGGGGGTGGCAGCGGAGGCAACCAGCCGGGACAGTTCAACCTGCTGCAGCTTCATTTGTCGGGCAACCAACTGAAAGGCGCGGGCGCCACTCTGGCCGTGCTGCTCAACAGTCTGCGCAAGCTTGAGAAGCTCGCGCTCGCCCACTCGGACGTGGAGCTACATTCCTTTGGCAATTTACTTGCCGGCTCGCTGCGCTCCCTGCGCTCCCTCGACCTTCAGGGCGTTGCGTGGGGTGCCGAGCTCGTGGCGCTGCTCAATGCATGCGGCCCGCATCTGAGTGTTGTGAACCTAAGCGGCCTCGAGGCACGCATGCCGCCCGCGCAGCAGGTGCAGTTTGGGGCTCTGGAGCTCGGAAGCTTCTCCAAGCAAGCGTTCCTCAGTGCATTGTTCCAGCGGGCGGCAGCGGCACCCTCGATGCAGCTCGAACTCTCGACGCCCAATGCGGCGAAGACACTTCTACCCGACGTGCTCGCGGTTCTCCAGCCGAGCAGGCCACCCTCGCCGAGCAGTTCGTTTTGGCGGGGCATCGGACCGTCCTCGCCGAGACTATCGTTGCCCTCGGCGCTAGTGCTGCGCGACTCGGGCCTTGGTGACCAAGGGCTTCTGCAGCTCAGCGAAGGGCTGCTGCGCCTGGGCGCGGGTCCTCTCAAGTCTCTAAACCTCGATGCCAACTGGACGCCAGGTACGATCTCCAACTTGGCGGATTTGCAGACTCGCCACGCAGCTGTGGAATCGCTGAGTAAGCTCGTCGAAGGTCTCAGCCTCAAGCAGCTTTCCGTCGCTGGAAAGGCGCAGCGCTTCGGTGGGCCGGCACTCGCGACGCTCTTCCAGGTGATGCTGCCGAAAAATCTGAGCCTCGAGTACCTCGACGTTTCGGCCAACCGGCTGGGCGACGCGGGCATGGTTCAGCTAGGCATGGCGCTCAAGACCAACCGCACGCTCACCGCGCTGCGCATCGACCACAACGGACTCGGGCTCGACCCACGCGGCAACGTGTGCCTCGAGGGCCTCAAGGCGATCGTGCTTGCGCTCAACTCGAACAAGAAGATCGTCGACCTGCCCTTCCCCGACGCCGACATCGGGGCGGCCCTCGAGGCGGACGCGAATGCTTATCGGTCGTCGCTCTCTACGGAACTCCGAGGGAGACAGATGATCAAGTCAGCCTACGGCCGCGGCGGGTACTGCAACCATTCGGTCAAGAACCAGGGACTTGCCTTGCTCAAACAGGGCAAGAAGGCGCAGTCCAAGGCGCGCCTCGACAAAGACAAGCTGCGCACGCTCGTTGCGTCGCTGCAGGCGAGCATTCTCCGAAATCAGGAAGTCGCTTCCATCAAGGGCGCGGGCAAGAGCAGCAACGCCGAGCTCAAGCTTGCCGCGCAGGCCGCGAAGGCCGCTGCCAAGGCCAGCGAGAAGGCGGCCGCCACGCGTGAGGCGCAAAAGGTGAAGCTGTGGGAGCGCCGGCACGTCCTCCTCGCTAAGTGGCGCACGGCCGTTAAGGAGGGCAAGAAGAAGATGGAGTTCAGTGACGTGTGGTTCACCGCGTGGCTGCGGGGATGGGCAAAGCCCTACTTGACGCCGTCAGCGCTGGGCGTGCTCTGGCGCGCCGTACCGCCCGAACAAAAGGAGTACTATGAGACACTACGGGACTCGACGCGTGAGGCCTTCGCGGAGGAAGAGGCAATGGATGCGAAGGTGGAGGGGCTCCTTCATGAAGCGCGCACGCAGGATGCCGAGGCCAAGTTTCATCAGAAGGAGGCGGCCTACTATGCGAGCCAGGCGGCCAAGGACCCGGCGGCCGTTCCTCTCAAACCGATGCCCTCGGGCGTGATGCGGCTTGAACCCCCAGGCTCGCACCGGCCTGGTGAGTTTGGCACTGGAATGCGCACCAACTGGAATGCGCGTTACCAATACATTACGGGCAGCCTGAGCACTGCGATCGCCAGCCCGCTGCCACCCGACTTCCGATGGACGCCCGTTGGGGAGCTGCACGCGAACGCGGGCGTGGGATCGTGCGCGCCGCATCGGATCGTCCACGCGACACCTGCGCCCGAGCAGGTGGCCATTGTGATGGGGACCCCAGTTGCGACAGTGGCCGCGCCGACAGGACGTGCCGAGATGGGCTTGCCCATGGCTGAGCCATTACCCCCGCCATTCCCAATGGCTGAGCCATTACTCCCGCCAATGGTTGCCGATTCAAACGTGGCTTTTGCTTCAGCCGTACCCGCGGTCGCCTATCCAGCGATCCCAGTTGCTCAGACGGTCTACGCGCCACCGCCGCCGCCGCCGCCACCGCCGCCGCACATGCAGGAGGTGACAGTGACTGTGCCGCCCGGTGCGATCCCCGGCAGCATGATCACGATCCAGTTGCAGCTGGCCTCGGGCGTGAAGAGCGCACAGGTGGCCGTGCCAGCCGGCCACAGGCCGGGCATGCAGTTTCAGGCCCTCGTGCCGATCACGCAGCCGCAACCGCCCGAGAAGGTCTTCGAGCTGCCCCGACCCAAGGCGTACTACTACAGCTCGCATTATCAATGCGGGCATCAGCAGCAGCAGCAGCAGCAGCAGCAGCAGCAGCAGCAGCAGCAGCAGCAGCAGCAGCAGCAGCGCTCGTACAACGACCCCTTCCTGCTCTACGGCTTCGGCGGGCTGGGCGCCTACTATATGATGAGCTCGTACCATATGAATCACGACCTCATGTACAACCGCCCCTATGATTCCCACAACTATGCACACCATGGCTACGCGGATCAAACATCCACTGGTGGAAACGTTAGTGGGGGTGCACTGCCCTCGGACGGAGTTGTTGTCGATGGGGGTGACGCTATCGGCGACGCCTACGGCGCGGACACTCCACTGCCGGTGGATATGGCTGCTTTTGAGGCTGAGCTTGAGGCCGACGCCGGTGCTGACGATGCAGCGGGGGCGGCCGACGGTGATGTCGAAATGTATGGAGGCGCGGGGCCGACTGACCTACCCGATGGCGGGCGGCGCGGGCGTGGCGGACCCAACGACCAAATCCGGTCAGGAATGCGCGGCGTGCCAACCGCGGCCTGGGGTGCTGCGGCCCGCTGCGCGCGCCAAGCTGAGCAAGCGGCAGCGCGGCGCGCGCTCAAGGCCGCCGCTCTCGTGGATCACAGTGATGTGCTGGAAACCCGCTGGCATGTCCTCATCGCCCAGGCCGAGGAGGCGGTGCTCGGCAGCCTGCAGCCGCTCCACTACCCAAGCCGACCTGCGGTGCTCTGCCCGCCCGCGGCCGCCGCGGCCGGCCCCATCAGCCTCGTGACGCAGTGCTCGCTCGACAGGCTCGGCAGGCTGCTGGCACTCCTGAAAGCGTGGCGCGGCCCTGCGTCGGTCGCGCTCTACATTGACCAGACTGAGGGGTCAGAGGAGGCGCTGGCTGCCGAGCGCCACGCGCGGCGCGAGCTCGAGCTCGAGCTCCCAAGCGAGATTTGGATGCATCTCGTGCTCTCGCTTGCCTACCCTCCGACCGCGGCAGCCATCGCGACCAACGCGCCCACCAACTCCATCCTCGCCACTGGCGTCGCTACCGCCGCCAACGCTGCCAACATTGAGGACGACGCCAAACTGGTCGACCACGTGGCGACCGACGACGACGACCAGCACCACGATGTCCTCGGCTCGGCCGCCGGAGGCGACCGTGGCACGGAGCATGCGGGGGCACCAAAACCGCTCTATCCGATCAATGCGCTGCGCAACCTCGCGTTACGCCACGCGCCAACGGACCTCGTCTTCCTTATCGATGTCGACTTTGTGCCGTCGGCGGGGCTGCTTCAGGAGCTGTCGCGTGACGCGGGGCTCCTGGCGAGGCTGGAAGACGGCAGCACCCGCACTGTCCTCGTGGTACCTGCCTTCGAGGTCTCGCCAGCACATAAGCTGCCCAAGGAGCAGGCGGCTCTGCTCAGTCTCGCGAGCTGCGAGCCGCCCGCGGCGACGCCCTTCCACATCGACCACTTCCCGGCGGGTCATGCGCCCACCGACTATGCCACGTGGCAGGTCGCGAGTGCGCCATACCCGGTCGCGTATGCGGACTCGTACGAGCCGTATGTGATCGCCTCAAAAGCTTGGCTGCCGCTGTACGATGAGCGCTTCACTGGCTATGGCATGAATAAAGTGAGCCACCTGTACACGGTCGCGGCGTGCGGCGCGCAGTTTGTGGTGCTGCCGCGCCACTTTGTGGCTGCGCACGAGCATGCTAAGTCTTCCTCCTGGCAAGCCACCTTTGGCAACCGCGCCGACCCCCGGCAGCGAATGCGCGTCGCGGCGCTCTATCGCCGCCTGAAGCTCAGCCGGCCGCTTCCGAGAGGTTCCGCGAGCGGTGCTACCGTTACAGCGGCGGCGGCTCTCAAGTCAACGAGCCTGCCGACGGCGCCTGAAGGGTGTACACCGGGGGACCAGGCTGAAAGCGAGCCCTCAACGTCCCGATCGCTCGACACACGCGCACCGGCGCCGATGGCGCGAGGCCCACAGCTCTGCGCGGTGGAGGATGGCCATCTCCACAGCTTTTGCGACAAACGGCCCGGCGAGCCCGTGGCGCTGCTGGCATGCGCTGTGTGAGTGCAGCTGCAGATACTCGCGAATATGTGTATGAAGAACGCACAGAGCACTCGGCAAGGCAGCTCCACACACGTCTACGGCTGCGTTGCACGTGGCGGCGAGCTCAGCTGTGCAGATCTGCAGGATGTCATGAATCCAACTGTTCCTGTTGGTCGTGCTGTGCCGGCTCGTCGTCGCGGTCCTCGAGATGGAGAACAGAGAAGATGCCAAATGGACTGCTTGCTGGGGTTGAGGCGTCCGGTCCGGTCGGCACGCGGGAGGGTGAGTGCAATTATCACACGCATGCCTATGCATGAGGTTAACGGGTGGGGGGCAGCTGCAAACTGCTGCGCATGTTGGTGATGGTCGGTTCGGTTCGGAAACGAAGGACACGCCAAGATCGCAAATGCGCGCAAACGGCAGGTACCCCCGATTGGAATGGATTCACATGCGGCAGCACACGGAGGCCATGCTTGGACCTGGAGCCGATGATCTCCATGCGCGACGGCATCGATGGAGCGATAGGTCATCACGGTATCGATGATGACGACTTGGTCAACGACTACTACACGCACGCGCCTTGGGCCTAGCCGGTGGCATTGGCTTTGGGGCGCGATGCGTGATGCGGCTGTCTCGGAACTTACAGCCTCATTTCGTTAATGGGTATGGTAATGACTCGTGGGTGTTGTGGGGGGTACAGTATCTATGTCTGGTCAGCGGTGTCGCGTCGTCCTTCGTGACTTGTGTAAAGTGTCTGCCGCTGCCAAAGGTGAGGCGGCTGCGCGGCCTAACTGTTGGCGTTGTCTGAACATGTGGCCACCACAGCTTTTTATTAACCCCGACAGCATGCGGTGCGGGATATGATACGTGATGAATCGAATAAGAGCTGCCATGTGATGCTTTAACGAGGGAAGTTGCGCGGATGCGTGTTTGTAAGCTCGTAGACCTTTTGCTCCCGCTAACATACATTTTGCGAACTTCGAGTCACGTCCAACGGTTCCTCGACGGTCGATCATTCTCGAGGACGAACCGTTCGAACGGGGAAACCACGGTTCCTGTGTTTATTAATTGATGCCTCGACTTTTATCTCACGGCGGGGATCAGCCATTCCCGCCGCTTGACGACGTACACATTCACGGGATATACCGGACGCCACAGCGACACAACACGCATGTACACGGATTCCGGGCATACGCTCGCCAGCCAATGAGTGTTGGCTCAGCCAATAGGTACCGTTGGCTCATACTCATACATGCACGCCCGGGCTCACGGGACTGCTCACAGGTCCCGCTGTAGGAAACGCCACAGCCCCCACTGACGCTTACCTGTTATCAAGCTGCCCTCCCCCTCACCACTCACGCGCGTCGGCCTTGAATAGGAACGGCTGGCCCAGCAGTATGAGCGCCTGAGCCCTCAGATCGCTCAGGGCATTGGCAAACCCCGCCGCCAGGGCTTCTCGACAAGCTGTGCACGTCCGGGAATTACGGCGTCTCAGGGCATCGGCAAACCCCGCAGGAGCAGGGCATGGACTTGCCCGAGGACGCGAGGAGCTCAAGTTCGCGGCAGTCAAGGCCATGCAAGTGGCACGTCCCTAATTAGGCAGGTGGCACCTCCCGTGTCGAGAGCGCCTCTCGCGTCTCGAAATGGGCGTCGGCGAGCTTGGAGAGGATGGCCGAGAGTCCGCCCGCCAGGCCCTTGCCTATGGACACGTTTGCACCCGCCTGGAGGTACATGTATTCATCTTTGGGCTCGTCGTTCGCCGAGCAGATGGCGATCGTACCTCGGAAGCCGCGCCTGCGCATCTCGCGACATATCTCGGTGCCTTGTAGCACACCCTCGGTGGCGCACTCATGGTACTGGTCGATGTTCTGGTCCAGGAGGACGATCATGCGCTCCTCGCCGTGCGCCGCAGACAGCTCCATCACGCGCGCAAGGCACGTGCGCGCCTCCTCGTACGTCTCGCCCAGGATGAGCGACGCATCCATGTTGGCCTTTGCCGCCCTGAGGACGGCGTCCGCGTAGATCCGAGGCATGTCATCGTCGTCCAGCCATACGAAGACCAAGCCCGTGGGCAGCACGCGCGTCTGGGCAGCGGACGCATCGTGCTCGACGAGCACCACGTCGAGCGTGATCGAGAAGGCCACCTCGTGCGCGCCGATAGCTAGGCTTGTGAGCGCGGGCGGGTTGAAGGCTCGCGCGTCGCGCAGGATGGCGCCTAGACCGAGGTATGTCGAGTCCACAGTGCCCACAGCCATCTTACTGAGCTCGCGCGAGGGCTTGCACAGCTCCGAGCTATTCACTCTGCTTCTTTTACTCTCATCTTGATTCTTGGATGGGGCGCTGCCCTCGCCAGCACGGATGGCAAGCAAGTCCACATTGCCCTTGGCCTGCGTGAAGGCGATGAGCTTTGCGTGGTTGACGCCCGGGGCATTGCGGATGGTGACCGTGAGGCAGGAAGGGCTGCCATCGCTCAGCGCGGCGCCCACATGCACAGTGCCACCCTGCTCGCCGTGCACGAGCGCGTTCTGTGACGCGTTGAACAGGATGCTTGTGAGGAGCGCCTTGTCGGCCCGCATACTGCGCGAGTCGGCTGCGTCGATCACAACACGCGACGCGGCTCTCAGCCCGAGGTGCTCGAAGAGCTGCTCCAGGGTGAACTCCTCGCGCACTGGATGGTATTCGCCGGTGATGATCGACGTGTGCAGCAGCACGCTCTTGCACATGTGGAACCCTGCGATGGATTCGGCGAGGGTGCGCCGCAGCCGCTCGAGCAGCTCGCTGCGTGTCGCGTCGTCGGCTCCGCTCAGCGTGAATGACGTGAGCTGCTTCAGAGCAAGCTCGCACATGAGGGAGGTGTTGCACATCACTCTCTTGGAGGTATGGTTGATCACGCGGTTACTCATGCTCTCGGCCTCAGCCTGCGTTAACGCGTGCGCCTTAACCGATGCCACGTGCTTCGCCTTCTCCTCGTCACATTCCACCTGCGTCTCGGCGTGCGCCTTGACCGATGCCACGAGCTTCCTCGTCTCCTCGTCACATTCAGCGTGGGTCTCGGCGTGCGCCTTGACCGATGCCACGAGCTTCCTCGTCTCCTCGTCACATTCCGCGTGGGTCTCGGCGTGCGCCTTGACCGATGCCACGAGCTTCGCCTTCTCCTCGTCACATTCCGCGTGGGTCTCGGCGTGGGCCTTGACCGATGCCACGAGCTTCCTCGTCTCCTCGTCACATTCAGCGTGCGTCTCGGCGTGCGCCTTGACCGATGCGACGTGCTTCGCCTTCTCCTCGTCACATTCCACCTGCGTCTCGGCGTGCGCCTTGACCGATGCCACGAGCTTCCTCGTCTCTTCGTCACATTCCGCGTGGGTCTCGGCGTGGGCCTTGACCGATGCCACGAGCTTCCTCGTCTCCTCGTCACATTCCACCTGCGTCTCGGCGTGCGCCTTGACCGATGCGACGTGCTTCGCCTTCTCCTCGTCACATTCCACCTGCGTCTCGGCGTGCGCCTTGACCGATGCCACGAGCTTCCTCGTCTCCTCGTCACATTCCGCGTGGGTCTCGGCGTGCGCCTTGACCGATGCCGCGAGCTTCGCCTTCTCCTCATCACATTCCGCGTGCGTCTCGGCGTGCGCCTTGACCGATGCGACGAGCTTGGCCTTCTCCTCGTCACATTCCGCGTGGGTTTCGGCGTGCGCCTTGACCGATGCGACGAGCTTGGCCGTCTCCTCGTCACATGTCACCTGCGTCTCGGTGTGCACCTTGACCGATGCCGCGAGCTTGGCCTTCTCCTCGTTACATTCCGCGTGCGTCTCGGCGTGCGCCTTGACCGATGCGACGAGCTTGGCCTTCTCCTCATCACATTCCGCGTGGGTCTCGGCGTGCGCCTTGACCGATGCGACGAGCTTGGCCTTCTCCTCATCACATTCCGCGTGCGTCTCGGCGTGGGCCTTGACCGATGCCGCGAGCTTCGCCTTCTCCTCGTCACATTCCACCTGCGTTTCGGCGTGCGCCTTGACCGATGCCACGTGCTTGGCCTTCTCCTCGTCACATTCCACCTGCGTCTCGGCGTGCGCCTTGACCGATGCCACGAGCTTCCTCGTCTCCTCGTCACATTCCGCCTGCGTGGTTGCAAGTTTTTCGTGCCGATCGTCGCACTCAGCCTGCATGTTTTGAAGCTGCTGACGCAGGCATCTTGATTCTTTGTGCTCTGGCAGAAGTGAGCCGCACTGCTTCTCGCGATCCAGCGCCTCCCGGGATCGGAATCTGCTGCGTACTGTCTCAGAGACTGACTTTCCGCCTATGATCTCGTCCTCGTCGGCGGCGGCAGCGTCGTCATCGTCTTGACCTTGAGCGTTAGACCACGCCACGCATCGGTAGAGGCGAGCGTCTAACACGGCCGCACCTGACATCATCATGACCAGCAGTACGCCAACAAACTCCTTTGCCGGTTCCGCATCCAGGTAGTACCCTGCGGTGGCGGCGTGTATGGTGAGGATCGTGCATATCACGCTCAAGTCGAGTGCAACCCGCTTCGGATTGAGCGGAAGAATCAAGTGCAATGTGATGCCTAGAGCGATGCTGCTGGCGGCCGTGCCAACACTGTTGTGGCGCTCGGCCCAGGAGAGGAGGTAGAAGTGGGCCGTGCACAGCACCAGCCACATCGCCGTGTAGAGTGTAGATAGCACGAACGTGCGGTGGCGACGGTACCAGCGCGGATGCTCGCACACGACGAACAGCACGCAAGCGCCCCCCGCCACCAGCAAACCTCGTCCGGCGAAGGCAGTGGTGGCCGAAGTGGCGGGATAGGCCTGGCTATCAAACCATCCGGCGGGCAGCGCGATAGCATTCAGTGCGAAGAAGGCGAAGATGGCGCTCCGGTCGGCCGAAAGGCACGCGTCGTCCATTGCGCGAACTCGGTTGGAGCTCTGGACGCAAAAGCTCCAGACGTCCGAAGGAATATTCCGAAAGACTGACGAACCCGAGACGTTGGGATCTCGTTGTGTCTCGGAAAATAAGTGCTCATAAAGTACCGAATTATTGTCCAGGAATTTCATGCCATGCGTCCCGCACACTTGGCCCACGAGCGACGCGGCGCCGACCTTTTCGTGGCTGCCCGACAGTCACCGGCCGTGCCGCGGGTCGAGCGTCCATAAATCTGGGGACTCTGTCATATCATTCGGCTGGAAAACCGCGCCCAGCGGCGCCGGCGGATCCCAATAGCATAAATAAAACGCACTATCTCGACTATGCGCAGCCTGATCGTACAGGGGGGGGTCACTTTCAACGGGACGCTTTACCCTGTGATCTCCGTCCGCGGCCACAGCTGTACTATCTAGGTCTGGTTTCTCGCACTGGAATCGCGCACTGGATCTCGCACAGCTCGTCTAACGACCGAACCCGCGAACCATGCGTGCGCTCCACAGCCAACGGCTCCTCGGAGCTGATGAGTGTGCCGCCCTCTTGTTCGGTGTGCCTGTGTCATTAAGGGAAGGCTCCAACTGTGCAGGGTTAGATAAATGCCGTTGCCACAACTCCGCTTGCTCTGCCTCTGCCTCGAGCTCTTCAAGCGTGAGCGGACGGTAGCTCCAATAGTCTATGTCGCAGCCAAGGTCGAGGCTCGAAACAGCTCCAGTTGCTGCCTCGGCGCGCGGGCCGCCCATTGAGGATGCGAGCCGCCTCGCCGCTTGCTGCGCCCGTGCTCGGGTCGATTCACCCGTGCCGCTGTTCGCTACTCGTGGCCACCGAACCCACAGCCACACGCCATCGGTGCCTGCCATCATGGCTATTGGACGAAACCGTATCACTGCCCACGGCGGCAGCTCTCCTAGACAAATCAATTCATGGTCGTTGCCTTGTGTACCTCCATCGGCGTCGTCTTGAGCCGTGGCGGGTGCCGTTGGCGCCCAAGACGGCGCCACCCAGGGCACGAGCCCCTCGAGAGGATCCGTGCTCGGGACGACGCCAACGGTCGCAAGAGCTCCCGGCTGCACGCCGGCAGCCGCATCGAGCGCCATATCGAGCGCTCGCTCGGAGGCTCGCCAGAAGCTGACAACGCAGCACGCGCGGCCGCCGCTCGCCGCCTCGGGCATTGCCCGGAGCGCCTCGAGCGCATTAAGTGGAGCGGATGCAGGCTCTGAATCCGTGGGGGGAAAGCGACCCCCTTGGGCTCCTTCACTGCGGCTCCTCGTGTGCACGTCGCCTGCCTGCCATGCAAACCGGTCAAAGCCCATAAGGAGTAGAGAGCACAAGAGGAGCCGTGCCCGCGCCACGGGCTCGTTGAGCAGCGCCGCTTGGTCCGCAGCGCTGAGCTGCAGCCCACCAAGGGTGTGGTCGCGCTGGGCCTCATGCCACGTGTCGGTTGCGTAGGCGCATGCCCATGTAGCATTCAGGTGACGGACCGAGCGGTGCGAGATTTCGTCATGACGTCGACCGACGAAGCCGAAGAGATCGTCACACGGCACCACCGAACGCGCGCCGTCACGGACGTGGGGCGCCGCCACGTCATCCCCCAAACCCGACGAAGGCGGCACATACTCAAGCCGGTCGTAAATGACGACGGAGGCTGCGGCGAGGCCCACGTCGCCACCGCGCCGGCGAATGCTCCACGCGAGCGCGAAGTATTCACGCCGGAAGCAGCTCTGCGGCTCGAAGAGGGGAGTGCACGGTGGGAAGTGTGCGGTGCGCGCGAGGATGCAATGATCCTCCAAAAAGGCAGGAGATCGGCCGCTCAGGTGCTCCGGTATCGCCGAGATGGGAAGCGAGCACGCCATCGCGTCAAACCGTGCGTGAAGCACTGACTGCGTGGCCTGCTTGCCATCAGCCCCATCATCAGCCGTCGTCAGACACTGACCACGGATGACCGCTGATGACCGCTGATGACGCGCGGCCGGCTCAACGTCCTGATGACCGCTGATGACTGTGTCCGCCTCGGAGGCGGTGGTCTTGATTGCTCGAGGGCTCCGAGTCACCGAGGCCCACCATGCGTGGAGGTGCATCGGAGCATGCGGTGTGCGTTCGATCAGAATCGGCTGCATCGCCCAGGCCTCGGGTGAGCGCTCGGCGCTTCTCACGAGCTCACGAAGCCAGTGGTACCGTGCCGCCGGCGGTGGCGCACAAGCGACCACGTCGTTATTCAGATGGAGCACGTACTTGGTGTCGCTTGCGTAGACGGCCGCCAGCTCATTGCGCAGCTCGTACGCGTTCCGAAAGCTTCGAGGCTCGTCGACCACGCGGACGTCGGTTGGCGTGAGGCGCCACGCAATGGCGGCGATGGCTCGGAGCGCCGTGGCGGTGGCCTCCGAGAGGGGCGGGGCGATGGCCACGACGAGGCGACGAGGTCGAGGAGATGTTCCCACGAGCTCGCGCAGCGCGGCAGGCCCAGTGCTCTGCCACTCCTTCGGCGCGAAGATAATGGTCAGCTCGGTCGCGATCAGATGATCCACGTCATCAACTGGAGTGACCGCGGAATCGCTCACTCGAGCAGCCGCGAGGTCCGACCGAGATGCGGAATCGCTCACTCGAGCTGCCGCGAGGTCCGACCGAGATGCGGAATCGCTCACTCGAGCAGCCGCGAGAACGCAAGCCTTGGAGCCGCTGGCGCTGTGCAGTCGCAGGCTGCGGAGCGTCACGGTGGCATGCGTCGCCTCCTCACACGGGCAGCGCCGAAACACGCACAGCCGAAGCCCCGCGACGCCGCCGCCAAAGCGCACCGAGTTCGGTCCACCGGAACGGTGGAGGCACACGTCGTCTGCCCAGGCGCCAATGGAGCCGTCCCGCGGGCACACGGCCACGCTCAGCAGGTGCCACGCCCCCCGTTGCAGCTGGTGTGAGCGTCGCTCGAGGTGGAGGGCTAGTCGCAGAGGCCAGCGGCGCGTGCTCGAGACGAGCTCCGCCTTGAAGCTCAGCCCACCGCTCGGGTCCCATTTGAAACGACAATCGAGCCCGACGCCTGAAGGCCCGGCAGGCTCGCAATAGACGCCCGGCAGCACGCCACCACCGCCACCCCACTCGAAGCCCTCGTCAAAGCAAACCTCGAAGGCTACGGCTAGGCCGCCGGCCGCGCCGTCGCGCGAGGTGGGGCCTGCATTGATCGCCACGCCGGACGGGTAGGCCCCGCGCTTGCTCGCGTGCGAAGGAGGGCCGATGCCCGCATGCAGACTCACACGAGCGGTGCTCGCGCGCCCAGTGCCCTCGCGGCTCACGTTGGCGAGGCTGCGACGGCATCCGTCCACGCGCCACGTCGCATCGGCGTCCCAGACCGAGCGCCGTACCGAGCATCCCGAAGCGATCTCGCGTGCGTGAAGTTCCTCTGTGCTGACCGTGTCAAGGATCGTCGAGCGAGCCTCGTCGACGCGATCCTCGTCTGCGTCCACATCGCCCTCCGCGGCATCTCCACTGCATCTCCGCTGCACCTCCGCTGTATCTCCCCCAAAGCTTCGTGACCATTCGGCCACCGCGTCGCCCTCGCGCTCGAGCAACATCGCCAGCGCCGCGCCCTCGCTTGCCACGTCGCCGCACGCACCCCCGATCGCCCACTCTCCCCTCATGCTCTCGGGGAGCTGGACCGCCGCCGAGACAGCACCCGCCTCCTCTGTCGCCGCCTGCTGGTAGGTGTGGTCTTCGGCCGACGCGCGCAGTGCGCGCAGAGCGCGCTGGTAAAGCCCCTCCATAGCAGCCACGTACAACGGGTCGACGCGCGAGGCGGCGCGCTGGGCCGTCGGTGCATGCGGCTGCCAATCGAGCACGAAGCCGACGGGTGAGCGGAGGACACTGAAGCCTAACACGGCGCGTCGACTCGCGAGACGCAAGAACCACTCGACACGGTCGCGATGCCAGCCGATGAAACGCTCGTCCGGCGCGCAGCCCGGCGCCTTGAGCCGTTTCGCCTCAACGAGCCCGTAGGGTTCGTAACCGCGCGCGTACTCCACATCGACGGCTGAGACTTCCTCGTGCGAGTGACGAAGCACGTCGTCGAGCCACTCGGCCGTTCGGGACGGCGCGTGGCCATCCGGGCAAGACGTGCTGTGGAAGCCGATCCCGAGAGCGCTGTGGTGAGCACTTGCATGCAAGGCAGGTCATCAGTGGCAATCAGCGTACCTGTGGAAGCCACGCAGCAGCTCGGCGTGTCGGTTCAGCGCGGCCTGGGCGGCGGATGCGCTCGAAGGCTCCAGCAGAGCAGCGGCGCTGATGCTCACTTGAGCGCCGAGCAGCTCGGGCACTAGCTCAAGCGCCGGTAGGACAAGGAAACGTCCGCGATCACGGCACGTCCTGTGAACAAGAGCGCGCAGCGCCGTGCGCCATGTCGGTTGCTGCGCTGCTGGTAGCGGCGCTGCTAATGGTGGCGGCAGTCGCTGCGGTGGCAGGACTTGCTGCGATGACAGCGGTGATGACGGCGGTGGCGGTGATGACGGCGGTAACGGTGATGACGGCGGTGGCGGTGATGATGGCGGTGGCGGTGATGACGGCGGTGGCGGTGATGACGGCGGCGGCGGTGATGACGGCGGTGATGACGCTCGCTGTGGTGACGGTGATGACGGTGGCGGCTGCTGCGGATGCTGCGGATGCTGCTGGGGCTGGGGCTGCGGCGGCTGCGGCGGCTGCTGCGGCTGCGGCGGCTGCTGCGACTGCTGCCGTGGATGCTCATCGTCTCCGCCTTCCAGCGCCATCCCGAGCGCCAGGGGCGGACGCGCATCCACGTCAAGCAGAAGCGCGAGCGCTGCATCGGGCGTGTGCTCGAGTGCGACACGCCGCATCAGATTCGCCGGATAGGTGCTCGGCGACGGGCGGCACAAGAGACTCGCCGACATGGGGCCCTCAGGGTACCAGGTGGGCGGTGGGCCACTCACAAGGATAAGCCGGCACGGCCGCATCCGTTGGGCCCGGAGAGTGGTGGCAAACGCACGTACGGCGGCGGCGGCGCGCCGATCTCGTCCCACCCAGATTGAGGCCACCGCGCAGCCCGGCCATGAGACGAGCAGTGCACTGAGCCGATCAAGCCGATCAGCAGACAGATGGGTTACCAGCCACACCGCCGACTCGTCGTCGATCCCGAGTAGGCAAGTTCCGTTCCCGAGCGGTGTGCTTGGGGTGCGTGCCGCCGCGGGCATCGGATAGAGCGGAGTGCACCTCGCTACCGGTGCAGCATACTTGAGCCAGCGTGAACATAGGTGAACGAGCCTCATGTGCTGCGACTCAGCCAACATGGCGTCCTGCGACTCCTTGTCTTTGTGCATGAGACTCCCCTGTAGATCCATCGCCACGCGGGCAGCGGCGAGGGCCTCTGGCGGCGTACCCTCCGCCCAACGGCAGCAGCGGCCTGACGCAGCGGCCTGACGTGTGCTCTCGCCGAGCCATATTTGGCAACCCATATTCGGCATGGGGACTTGCCTAATCTGGCTCGGCATGGGGACGAGGGCAGAACATTGGTGCGTGAGCTCCCGCGCGACAGCTTCATACCGTCGCTTCGCTGCCAGCAAGTGCTGCCTGCCTCTCTCTCGCTCATCCTCGCCCTCGCCCTCGCCCTCGCCGCCGCCGCCTCCAGCGTCACTGCCGAGCGCCTTGCCGAGTGCCTTGCCAAGCGCCGCCTCGAAGTCCCGAGAGGGCGCGTGCGGCCAGTGTACCACGCACGCGGCCGCGGAGGCCCAAAAGCGAGCGCCGCACCGGTGGAGATGGAGCGTGTGGAGTGCCTTGTTGCGCCCGTATCCACTCAGCCCCTCATCGAAGCGCGGGCACACGCTCAGAGCGACGATCACGTATGGTTCAAAGAACTCTTCATAGGCGAGCGCGAGGAATGGGCGATGATGGGCTGCGCTGCTCGCTGCCCATCGATCGAAGTCGGTAGCGTGGTGGCCGCATGGCCAGCGCTCGTTCATGAAGGGCTGCGCCCGGCCGTCGCGCAACGCCGCCTTGACCTCCGCGAGCGGTGCGGATAGCGGCTCGGGCGACAGATTCGAAACCATCTCGACGCAAGGGAGGACGAGTGCGTCGGCGTCGTCGCAGCAAAGGCGAAGGAGAGCGGCGGCGCGACTGGGGTCGCCAACGAGCGCTGCGAGTGCACCCTCGCTTGGCACGCAATCGACATCGAGGATGAGCACGAGCGGCACGCGAATTGTGGCCGCGGCTGACAGAGCTGCATTTCGTAGTGCATTAATGGGATAGGGCTTTGCCGCGTCTGCAGGAGAGCGGCGGTATACATCGAGCAGCAAGCGCGTCTGAAATGCTGCGTGTGTTTTGCGCGCTGCGGAGAACATCTTGCTCACATCGGAATCGACAGCACCACCGACTCGATCCTCGAGAAGCAGCGCACAGACCGTCACGCCATCCCAAGCACGGGCAAGACGCTCAAGGGCCGGGAGCCTGTCGAACGAACACTGGGTGACGATGACTATTGTAGGTGGTGCTGCAGCGTTTGTTCTGAGGTGACTGAGCCTGCGGAGGTGACGGAGCCGGCCCGTCTCAAGCGCGGGCGCATTGGGTTCCATGTGGGCGTCCACTTCGTCAAGTGTTCGCTTTTTTTGAAAAAATTTCTGAAACGCAAGGAACACAGTCGTGAGTACTGTCGTGTCTGTGCAGCATCGTGCTCGTGGCTCAATCCGGAGGGTTCTTGTGGGGTTTCGAGCTCCGAAGCGGAGGGTGTCGAGGAGGACGACCCGGGACTTCACAAAGAATGGAGACCAATGCTGTGCCCGGCTCGTCAGGCACTGCACCGCAGTCTATCCTCGTGCTGCACAATGTCTCGAAGAAGAAGAACTTTGGCGAGCTCATCCGCACCGCCGCCGCGCTGGGAGTCTGCGAGATCATCATTGTCGGCGCGCAAAAGCTCAATTCGTTTGGCTCGCACGGCACATGCGGCCACATGCGCTTCAGCCACTTCGACAGATTTGCGGATGCCGTTGCTTACGTGCGCAGCGTGCGGGGCGCCAGGCTATGTGGTGTCGAGATCACCGCAGATGCGGCGCCGGTGCAAACGCATCCGTTCAGCGGCACAACTGCCTTTTTGATGGGCAATGAAGGCCACGGCCTCACGCCACCGCAACTTGCCGCGTGCGACCACTTTGTATACATCCCCCAGCACTCAGATGCCACGGCCTCGCTCAACGTCAACGCCGCCTGCGCCGTCGTTCTGCACCACTTTGCCATGTATGCAGCCTTTCCCGAGTCGGCGCGCGCTGGCTACAAGTACGTTCAAGGGCCGCCTCCTTCGTCGACTCCCAATTCAGGCATGGGGCTGAAGCAGATGAAGACGCTTGCCGCCGATGGCTCTGTGGTGCCGCGCCGCCGAGGGCCATCAGTCGACGAGGAGGAGGCGCAGGACGAGCACGATGAGCTGCACGGCCACGCTGAGCCCGAGGCGGAGGACGACATGGCGCAGGGGGAGGCACAGGCGATGCCGGACATCAAGATCGCATGAAAAACAAGTATTGGTAGATCTGTATTGGCCGGGCTGTATTGGTAGACGTCAAGATCGGGCCTTGACGTCGGGCTGTAAGATCCGTGTCTTGATAGAGATACTATCTCACTGGAAATTCACCTCGCTGCACCTTCTTCGGCCCACCCTTCAAAGATCAGGGCATGGAAAAACTGTTACTTTCGTGAAGGGAGATTTGAACGGCGGTGGCCATTGCACAAACATAGAAACTGACGAAACGCATGTGCTATGCGGCGCGAAAAAATGCTCGACGCCGAGGTTGTGCCGCCGGAGGCGAAGGAGGACGAGGAGTGCGATCCCGACGCCGCGCTCGACGGCGCGGGGTTTCACGAAGAGGACGATGCGGACAATTACAACGGCGACGACGCAAATGGCTACGACGACGACGACCCGCTCGCCGCCGAGTTCGATGAGCTCTGCGACAAGGCTCTCGAGCTCAACCTCCTCGACGACGCCGATTACGACATAATCACCGATACGGTCGCAGCTGGTACGGTCGCTCTGGAAGCTGCCTTGGAGGAGATACGGGCCGCAATCGACGACTTCGAGCGCGGTGGGGAGCCTGCCGCCCTCGGCAGAAGGCCGCTCTTTGCTCGCTGCGCACCCTCTGCCGGGGCAGAGCCGTCCTCGCCGTCGAGCGTGCTCGCGGTGTCGCCTCTGCCCGAGCCGCCGGCGCAAATGGCCGTGGTCGTCGACGTGCACTACCTGCAGGTGGCTGTCAAGGCCTTCAGCCTCTCGGGATCGTGGTCCATCAGCGCCTTCGAGAAGGCGCTCGTGGCTGCATGCGGCGGCACGGGGACGATCGTCAAGAGGTTCGCATGCGACTCGAGCAAGGAGGGTGGCGCCAATCCGCTCCACGCCGCGCTTGCCAGCGAGGGGTACGAGTTGGTGCTCTCTCCGCCCAAGCCCTCGAATGGCATGCAAGGCGCGACGGACGTCGACGTGGCCTGCTGCATCTTCGCCGTCGCGGGCGCTTTTGCGGCACAGCCCGTCGCGGACACGCTCGTGCTCATCGCGGGCGACTCCGACTTTCGGCCGGCGCTCGTGGCCGCGCTCGGCTCGGGCCGCTCGCTACAGGTGGCCGTCGTTGCTGAGTCACATCAACTCGGAAAATCGTACCGCGCGTGGATTGACGAAACGGCCCTCGTGGCGCACATCGAGCTCGCGCCGCTGCTCGGCGGCCAGGCGCCGGGGGTGATCGACCTGCGTGGAGCGTCGCGTCCCGCGGCTGGGGCGAGCGGGCGCGCCGACGTGGGCGCCGTGCTCGCTGCATGCGAAGCGGCGGTCGCGAGCGGTTGCGACACTCTGACCCTCAACCTGTCGGGCAAGAATCGCGAGGCCGAGTGGGGCGACACAGAGACGGAGAGCTTGTGCGCGTGCCTGCGCGGAGGCACTCCCCAGGGCGCCGTGGTCGCGCCGCGCCTGCAGCAGCTCTGGCTACACCACACGGCCATCGGCGACGCTGCGTGCACCGCCCTCGCCAAGCTGCTCGGACCCACGTGCCCCCAGCTCGAACAGATCCATCTTTCCGACTCGCGCGTCAGTTGCGCCGGGCTCGAAGCGCTCACGACGGCGGCGGTACGCGCCGGCTACGGCAAGCCAGCCGGGAGGACGACGAAGAGGAAGCTCTACATTAACGCTCGACATCTAAACGATGGCGCCTCGCATGCAGCCGCCGCCGCCGCCGCCGCCGCGTGCCTCGTGAGGCTTTTCGACCCGACCCGCGTGGGCGATCGCGTTGGCACGCTCAACTATGGCGCCGGCAGCAGCCCCGGCGGCCGGGGCGGCGGCCGGGGCAAGGGGAGCGGCAGCGGCAAGGGCGACGGCAGCCCTGGCAGGGGCAAAGGCAAGGGCGGCAGCAGCCCATCTGGCAAGGGCGGCAGCAGCCCATCTGGCAAGGGCGGCTACAGCGGCGGCAAAGGCGGAGGAGCCGCGGGTGCTGACGGCGCCGTGCTGTACACACCCAATGCTCGCGGCAAGGGCCAGGCCCGCGGTGCAGGATCTGGAAAGGGTGGCGGCCGCGGTTCGGGTCGAGGCAAGGGACGCGGCCAGGGTACGTGATTTTACGGCATAGCGCCATTTACCATTTCACATTACTTTTACATCCAACGATTTCACGGTCACGAACTTGGCCTCAGCCTTACAAGCGGTGAATCAACGTGCGGGCGGTGGCCCGGGGCCGGGCCCGCCCGGAGGTCGTCGCGCGGACCGGCCCGCGCGGGCGGCCGTGCCGGGCTGCCCCGGTCCCGCGCGAGGTCTGCACGAGCGCGACGCGACGAGGTGGACGGTGCACACACCCGACCGCTTGTCGGTAGAACCGTCGAGCTACACCAGTACACCTAATGTACACCGTTGTAACATCTGAACCTAGTTTGCGGATCGACATCGAAACAAATGCGCCGCCAGCCCCGGCCCATCCCCCATGTTACGTCTACCATTCCCTGAACTTTTCCCTCAGAGGTTGCCAATGGCCGCGATCGCTGCCTTCTTAGCCTTCTCGGCCCTCTCCTCGGCCTCCCGGAGGCTCTTGACTAGCTCTTGCTTCTCTGCGAGGAAGGCAGAGCGCGCCATGGCTAGTTCCTCCTCGGCCTTGATCCTCCCCATCTCGAGCGCGAGCTTCGCGGCCTCCACCTCGGCCGCCGCCCTCGCCTGCGCCGTCTTGAGCGCCTCCGCGGCTTCTCGCGCCAGGGTCTCGCTCTCCTCCGCCGCCGCGGCCTTGGCCGCTGCCAACCTCTCCTCGGCTTGGCTCAGCGCGTCGGCGAGCTCTGCGGCGGCCACCGCGGTGGCGGCGGCCGTCTTGGCCTCGAAAAGCTCGCGCTGCCGGTCGAGCTCCGCCTCGGCCACCTGTGCAGCTTCGGCTCGCAGCCGCTCGTACGTCTCGGTGAGCTCCTCCTTCTCACTTGCAGCTGCCTCCGCCGCCTTCGCCTTGAGCGTCTCGAGAGCGGCCGCCGCCTCGGCCGCCATCTCCTGCCGCGCCCGCGCAATCTCCCGGAGCGCCTGCGGCCCGAGCACCGCCACTCGCGCCGCCGTGACGGCAGACGCGTCCGTACGGTTGGCGACGCTCGTCGTGTTGCCGGCGAGCGCCGCTGCTTCGGGGGCGGCGACGGCGCCCATGACGGTGCCCTTGGCGTCTCCGTCGGCCGACGCAGTGCGCACAAAGACGCGCACCTCGCCGAGGGCGGAGCGGGTGACGCGCACGGTCGAGCTAGCCGCAGAGACCGAGAGTGCTTGGCTGCCCGCCTCGATGTCGCGCAAACCTTTCAAGATTGGCAACGCGCTGATCGCCTCAGCGGCAGCTCCGAGCTGGCGCAGGGCATCGTCAAGCGCGGAGCGTACGCGGGCCGCGGGCAGCTTGAGCGCGGGGAGGCTGCCCAGTCGGGCGGACACCTCGCCGGTCAGCACGCCGCGCAGGCTCGCCTCCTGCACTACGGCGCGCACCTCTCCGCCTGCCACGCCTGTCTCGAGCTGACTGACGATCTTGAGCATGAGGTCGGGCGCAGCCGGGAGGGGCCACGGCACGCGCAGGCGCAGCCGGACGCTCTCCTCGAGCATGGGGCCGTCGACCTTCTGAGAGACCTCGCCCAGCGCCACGCGACTGCTCCTGGCCGTCGGAAGATCCACAACTGTAGTCACGAAGCGGCGGAGATCCTCGGCAGTCGCGCTACTGCGCTCCACGAGGCTGCTCGAGAAGACGAGACGCCACGTGCCGTCGAGGTACTGGAGCAAGTCGGCGCCTTTGAGCGATGTGGCTGGTGCGACGGCTTCGAAATCGGCGATGGCGTTCTCGACGCGCTCCACTTCGGCGCGTGATGCGGCAACGCCACGATCCAGACCCATCGTTGCGAGCAGCACCGCATCAGCCGCCGACGAGGCTATGGACTCGTCGAGGGCGCTCAGGCGCACGCACGCGCGGTGGGGGCGATGGGTTCGGAACCCAAACGCGGAGGGCAGCAGCGAGCCGGCGCCGGCCGTCGCGAAGAGGGCTAGGAATTTCATGAAGAATCTTTGGCCGATTGCTTACGTCATCGTTGGGCAATCAACTCAAAGGAGAACGCTACACACGAGAATTTGAGCTGCTCAGTCGCGCGCAATTTGGGCTGCAAAGAATCCGGCTTGCATGAAACTTGCTTGATTGCAAAACCCCGCCGCCAGGATGCTCATGCCCTTGGTCGTGGCGGCGCTGCTGCCCGCCACGGCTGCACTGAGGTTATATTCAGCGCCCGGCAGTCTGCGCTTGCCTGCAGTTACCCTGGTTCGGGTGCCACACAGCGTCATGGACACTGAAGGCGACAGCTTCCGCGAAGGCGATGTTTTCAACGTCAATGTGAACGTGGAGTTCGGAGAGGGCCAGAAGGTGAGGGGTGCAGCCGCCGACGACGCCCTCGCCCACTACCTTGACGGCGCATGGCGGCGCGACTACGCGGACGCACTGTCAGCGCAGCAGCTTGCGGCCACGCAACGGGACGCTGCACGGGCAGAGATTGCGGCGGCCAAGGCCGAAATGGAGGCCGAGGTGGAAGCAGCGGAGCAAATCTTTGCGGCGGCGAAGGCGGCAGCGGCGGCCAAGGCAGCCACGATTGAGCAGGCGGCCTCCGAGAAGCTAGATGTGGCGGGCGCCGCCGAGGAAGAGGCCGCCTCTGCGATGGCCCGCGCCTTGCAGCAGGCCGCGCGGGAGGAGGAGGAGGCCAAGGCGGCGGCCAAGGCGGCCGCCGAGGCGGCCGCCGAGGAGCAGGGGCTGGCTCAGATGCTGGCCGCAGAGGCGGCGGCCAAGGCGGCGGCGGAGCTGCAGGCGCTGGCGGCCGCGCTCAAGGCGACGGAGGATGCGGCCGCCAAGGCGAAATCGCGCTATGAGCAACAGATGGAAGAAATGGCAGCGGCCGTCGCCAAGGCGAATGAGCGCGCCGAAAAGGCCAAGGCGGCAGCCGTCGCCGCCATTGGCAACCTGTGATCGGATTGGATCATCGGTGTGACGCTTGAGAGATAGGCAAGCGCCTCTCTCGCAAGCGCCTCTCGCACAGCCGCAGGCGCCTGGTCCAGCGAAACCAGGTTGCCCGGGTTGTGTCTGTGACGGTTTGACGCTTGTTGCGTTGCTGTGGCGCCCTACTTATGGATGGCTTTTCAGAGTGCTTTACTCCTCTGACTCTTATGAACACGTCTTTTCTCACGCCTGAAAATAAACTGCATCCTTTGCAGACCGAACCACTACGTTTTATAAACTGTAATACCATCGCTTTGATACTTGACGACCACGTCAATTACCCATAATAAACTTTCAGTTCCGATTCCTCTCTTTTGATAGAGAAAACAAACCGTCCATCCGACAAGATCTCATCTCCGTCCGTCGGCGATTCATTTCTGGGTGCACACAAGGGGCTGGTGCACAGATGGTGCACGGGTCTCCGCTCGGTACCATCGTGCGCAACAACTGAGAGCAACTGGTGCGACCAAGACTCTCTGCCTGTTTAAGCTCCGGTTTTACATGTTGGCAGATGAGGCCGCTTCGCATGCGACCGCTTCCAGGGCTACATACGATCTCCGAGGCGCCCGCATCGCTATCGCCATCCTCGACATCCATACCCCCATCGCCATCCATCGAAGTGGATGCGGTCACCCCCGACACTGAGCATGCTCATGCGCTTTGGCGCAGCAGCAGCAGCAGCGCAGAGAGCAGCGGCGCAGAGAGCAGCGGCGCAGAGAGCGCGGCGAGCGGCGGCGAGGCGTCCGAGTCCATCCGACAGATCCTAAAGAGTGCCACCGCGAACTCCCCTCGCCGGAGCACCGCAGGCTGTCTCGAAGGATCCACCGCCGCCGGAGTCGGCACAGAAGCCTCCATGTCAGTCGCGGCCTCATCCGCCCCCCACCCAGCATGGAGCTCACGACCAGCGAAGCCCCGCCAAAAGAAGGAAGCGAAAGAGATGGCCGAGCTGCGCGAGATCATCGCACCGAAGCAGGGCGGCGGAGGCCATCACAGCAAGGACGAGACCGATACGTCGCAGACGTCGCAAGATCCGTCGCAGACGTCGCAAGTTCGCCGGAGGAGGAGGGACACGTCTCTGTGGGTCTGGCCTGACAGCAGCCCGTCCAGCTCCTCGAGCTCCAGCTGGCCTTCCAGCTGGCCTTCGAGCTCCACTGGTGAAGACAACTCGTGCGTTCAACCAAGCCATCAAACCTCGCCCGTGCGTCATACAGAGCGTGGCACCGCAGCCGCAGCCATCCAGTTCCTCGAGTTGCTTCGCGCCCTTGACCCCTCGACCGGCAACCTGACGACTGCGCAGCTGACCAAGGGTGTTACTCCACGGGCAGCGCGTGCGAAGCCGGAGCACCTGCGAAGATGGACACCTGCGAGGCCGGAAGCATTACTCGCGCCGGAAGCAGCACCAGCGGAGCCGGCAGCACCTGCGGAACCGGAACCAAAACGGGATCACCAACGCAGGATGTCGGGTGGTCAACACTCCGCGCACTCCGAAGAAATGGAAAAACACTCTGCGCACACCACAGAAATGCTGCTGCTGCATCACATGCGACAAGCCGACAACGTGCGACAACGAACTATGAGCGGGGAACTACGAGCGGCGTGGAATAGTCCGGCGTGGTCCCGTGGACCGTCGAGGTCAAGAGCCAAGACCCTCGACTGTTTTCAGGGAATGATACCATGCAGCCGTCCAGTTGAAGAAGTGGATAAACACTCCGCGCACACCACAGACCTGATGATGCTGCATCACATGCGACAAGCCGACAACGTGCGACAACGAACTAAGAGCGGGGAACTACGAGTGTCATGGTCCCCGTGGAGCGGAGAGCCCAAGACCCAAGACCCAGGAGCTGTAGATAATGACGTGCATGCGGCTGATTCGTAGAGCCTATGAGGCCGACGGCGAGCATATCTACCATAAAGCCTGATGTGGGAGGGGCTGGGGGGCGGCCTGGGGTGAGGCGCGGGCCGCTGTTGTAGAGCCTATGAGGCCAACGGCGGGCATATCTACCATGAAGCCTGATGCGGGAGGGGCTGGGGGGGGCCTGGGGTGAGGCGCGGGCCGCTGTTGTAGAGCCTATGAGGCCAACGGCTGGCATATCTACCATGAAGCCTGTTCGGGCGGGGCTTGACCGTGCTTCGCGCGGGCGGCGATCGGCTCGTACATCAAGGGCCCGAAGGCCTCGGCCGAGAAGCTCGTGCTCGGTGGCCATGTTAGCGGACCGCAAGGCGTCTCGCCCTGGGGATCGCCAACCCGCGCCAAGATGGCGCGTGCGGATGGCGCAGTGAAGAGGGCGCAGTGAGGGGGGTACCCGGGCCGCTGAACTCTGGCATGCTCACATGTCACAAATAATGTTTGCGAACGACATATGAGGACATCAGGCACGTACCATACTCATGGTCTCTTATGGCGTGTTTTCTTGACCGATTTACTCATTAGGGTTACCGGTAGAAAATCTCCAACGATATACTCACCGTGCGAGCTGCGTCACGGGTTAGGGGTGTATGACGGGTACTGATCTAGGGTGTGTTGACATACCCTGGAGACTCTCGCAAAAGTCACGACGGCAACAGAGGGGCAGGGATTTCCATGAACGTCTTGTGTGAACGTGAAATTCGCGCCTTCACTGTCCTTTTTCCGTCTCTCGTGTGTGCGCGCGCCATCCGATCCGCAGACCATGGCCAGTATCGATCACACCGAGCTGAGCTACCGCGCAGCGCTGCTTCTCTCTCGCTGGTCGCGGCGCTCGCGCCAGGCTCAGCTCTATCAGCACGCGTCGCTCCTCGGCCGTGAGATCCGGCTGCGGGCGGCCATCCGAGGGCTGCGCAGCTGGCGGAGCTGGCGCCTCTCCCGCTGGCACAAGCGCATGAGCGCCGAGCTCCACCGGTGGTCATCGCTCATGCGCCTGGTGCTTCTCGCGTGGCGCGGCTGGCACGCTCTGCACGTGACGGCGCAGGAGCGGCGCGCACACGCCCTGCAGGCCCGTGCCGACCGGCTGTGTGCATGGTGCCTCGGCGGTTGGTGCTGCTACGTGGCAATGCGTGGGCGCGCGCGCCACTCGCTCCTCCACTTCGCCACGACGCTCGAGCGGCGCTGCCTGCTCGGGTGGGCCGCGTGGATGGCGGAGCGCCTGCGCAAGCGCCCGTCGAAGACGCGCATGGCGCAGGCGGCAATGGTGCAGGTCCGTCGCACGACCTGGCGGCGATGGGTGGCGGCGGCCGAGCGGCATGGCGCCAACCTACTCCAGCAGTGCGCCGCACAGCGGCTCGCAGTCGATCACGCCCTCGAGGCGGCCCTCTGCAAGTGGAGCGCGGCGCGCACGGGCGCGGTCCATCGCTCACTGCTCAGCCGGCGAGCGTACATCTTTATGGCTGCGCGGCTCGAGGCTCGCATCTTCGACGCGTGGAGCGGCCTGCGGCGCCAGCGACTGCTGCTCGTGGCGCTCGCACCGCGCGCGCGCGCGCGGCTCGAAGTGGCGCGCCTCCGCCATGGCGTGGACGCGTGGCGACAGGCCGCAGCGCTATGCGTGAGTGCGTCGGCGCTGTGTGCATCGCGTCGGCTGGCCGTCGAGGCGGCGGCAGCCCGCGCGGGTGCGCGCGCCTTCCTCGTGAGCCTGCGCGCCCGCTCGCAGCGCGTGGCTCAGCTGCACGCGGCCGCCGAGGCCGCGAAAGCCCTCTCGACCCGTCCGCTGTGGAATGGTTGGCGACGGGTTCACGTGGCTCGTGAAGCGGCGCGGGCGGCTGCCGTACGAGCCTCGCGCGGCTGGCGACGCTGGGCCGGGCGCGCGCGGCGCACGAGCGTGCACCGCGCACAGCATGGGCACGCCGTCGCCACGCATGCGGCATCCCTCGCGCGCCGCGTGGCGACCGCATGGCACCTCGCAGCGAGGCTACAGGCGAGCCGACGCATCGCGAGTGCCACGGTGGATGGGCGGCGGCGGCGTGCGACGCTGCAGAGCGCGTGGCGCACGCTGGCGCGCGTGGCGGTGGAGACGCACTGCCAAGAGTACGCGCGCCTGATGGGCGAGCGCCGTCGCAAGCGCGCCGTCGTGGGCGAGTGGCTCCGGCTCACGCTCGCCACCAACGCCTTCGAGGCGAGCTGGCGGCGTTCGGTCCGCCACCGCTACTTTGTGCTGCTGCGTGTGCTGCTGCGCGCATGGCGCGGCCTCCTCGCGCTGCGCCATGAGCGCTGGGCCTCCGTGCTCGAGGCAGAGGCGCGCTTCGGTAAGCGCCGGCGCCGGCGAGCGCTTCTTCACTGGCGGGATGAAACGGTGCCCGTCGCGCTTGCCACGGCGCTCGCCGACGAGTACTCCGAGCTCACGCGCAAGCGCAACGCACTGCCACGCTGGCGGCACGCAGCGGCACAACGCGCCGCGCGCGCGCGCGCCACCCGTGCTGCCGTAGCCCTCTTCGGCGCTACGTTGAGCCGCGTGGTCCTCGCGGCGTGGGGATCGTACGTGACGAGCCGGCAGCAGCGCACCGCCGAGAAGGCCGAGAAGCTGGAGGGGCTGCGCTGCCTCCTCGCGGGAGCCGTGCGCGCGCGGCTCTTCCGGGCGTGGTGGGCGTGGCACTGCGCCGAGGCGGCTTGGCGCGCCCATAGCGCACGCCTCACACGCGCTGTCCGTGCCCTCCGGCAGCGCCGCAGCCTCGCCACCCTCCACGCGCAGACGGAGGGCACGCGCCTTCGCCGTATGGAGCTGCGCCTCGCCGCCCAGCACGCGGCCTTCCGGCGCGGACGAGCCGGTTGGCTCGCGTGGGCCGCGGCCGCGGCGCGCCGGCGCTCGTATGTGCTCGCTGCTCGGGGTGCCGACTCGCAATATGCTGACTCCCTCCAGCGAGCTTGCTGGGGCGGCTGGGTGCGTTACCACCATCGCAAGCAGCACAAGGCGGCGCAGCTTCGCGAGGCATACGCGAGCCACGCGCGCAGGCTGCAGCAGCTCGGTGCCGCGCAATGGGTGGCGGTGGGCCTCGCACGGCACGAGGCGAAGCTCGAGGCCGCCACCGCGCGGGCCGCCGAGCGCGCCGCAGACTCGCTCCGCCGTGCCGAGCGCTTTGCGCGCCACTGGCGAGCGCTCACGGCAGCGCGCAAGCGCGAGCTCCAGGCGCGCCATCTCGAGCGCTATGAGCTACGGCACCCGCACCTGGCCAGCGCAGGCCCTGCCGGCGCGAGCGGCGGCAGCAGCGCGCGCTACGGGCAGCAGCACTACCCACCGGGCTACCTGCAGGGCTACCCGCATGGGTATCTGGGCGACGCTTGGCAGCCTGGCACGGTCGGGTGGGCGCCCACCGTGGCGCCCACCCTCATGTCCTCCATGGCGCCCACCATGGCGCCGATCTGGACGCCGAGCGCTCTGCCGCCGCGCCTCGCGAACGGTGGCGCGTACCGGGACGACGCGACTTCCCACCGAGACGCGCCGGCCTGGGCGCCGTCGCCAGCATTCCCTCTGCCTGCGCCACCGCAGCAGCAGAAGCCGTCGTACGTGGCGGATGAGTGGGAGAACCTCTTCCCGAACAAAGGGCGTGAACGCCCGGCACCTCGGCCGCTGCCGACGTGGGTGTCGGGCCTCGAGGCTGGGGCTCTGCTGGCGGAGCAGCACGCTCAGAAAGCGACACGAGCGCTCCGTTCCGAGATTGTCGCCGAGATCGTCGCTGAGCCCGCGTGGGTGGAGTACGCAGACAGCGCATCGGCCGAGCTCAGGCGACGCGCCCCGCCGCCGCCCCCGCCGCCGCCGCCGCCGCCGCCGCCGCTGCCGACGGCGCCTCCGACAGCGTCTACTGAGGACCATTTCGCGGCGATAGACCGCTCACCCGTCAAGCGTACCGCCCCCGCCGTCCACGCCAGCAGCGGCGTGGCCAAGCCCGCGATGCCGTCCGACTTGGCCGTTGGCTCTCCCGCGTCCGTGATGGTGGCTGAGCATGCATATGAGCATGCATATGAGCATGCATATGAGCATGCACACGCCGAACGAAGCCGGGTGGCCGTTACGGGCGCCGTGACGGGCGCCGTGACGGGCGCGTGCAATGGGGGCGCGGACGCCGAGGCCGCCGCGGCTGCCTCGGCCCGCCGAGCGCTGGTAGAGGAGGCGAGGGCAGCTGCGGAGGCGACGGCGGCAAGCGAGGACTCAACTGCCGCCAAGATCGCCGAGATGGGCGCCAAGGCGGCGGCCGCCGCACGGCAGGCGGCCGCGGCCGCTCGCGCCGAGATGGGCGCCATCGAGCGCGAGCTTCGTCACTACACGCGTGAGAAGGACGAGTACGCGGCGGCGGCTGAGCTGCATGACAAGCTGGCCGCCCAGGTGGCGGTGCACGGCGAGAACGGGCCAGCGGCGACGCGCCTTTCGGGCGTGCAGCGGCGCGCGCAGCACGAGGCGCTGCTGTGCGTGCGCCAAAAGCTTGATGCGTACGAGGCGGCGCAGCCCGAGCGCGAGCAAGCCATGCTGCGCCTCGTGGCGCGCATCGAGGAGCTCAGTGCCCGCTAAGCGGGTGTCCTGTCTCCTGAGCGGGTGTCAGACGCGCGATCAATGACCTGAAGGAGCTGTCTCCTCCCGAGTCCCGTGTGCCGTGCTGCATTTCGTTATCGTTTAGATGAAGTATGTTGTCCGAGTCCGGTTAGTGCCGCGCCGCTGTGTTCTCGATCCTGTATTAAGCTCTGAGCAGGCGAGGACAGGCCCAGGACCGCAGGACGCCAGGAGCGAGGTGATGACGGCCTTGAGTCGGCTACGTCTATGTGGAATTCAGTCTAAATATTATAGGTGCTAATTCTTAACGACGACCCCGAGAGAAAAAGGGTTTCACAGCCAATGTTTATAAAACGTCACAAAGACAAACTGCGATGCCCCTGCGCACGAGACTGCAACTCCTATCCGACTGACAGCTCTGCGACGCCTCTGGGCAGGCTCCTCAGCAGACTACATCAACAGGCCTCATCGACTTGCGCGACTACAGGGGGTGCTTAGCACACGGCACACCCCTCTACGCAACGATCAGTGTGCTCTTCATGTTCTCCTAGGGTCGGGCACGGGGGACAGGTCGTAACTGCTCGTGGGCACGGGGGGCCAGTCATGTGAACTACCGGCATGGGGCCGATAGATGTATCCTTGAAAATCCTCGCCGGTGTGTTAGTCCACCGAGCGACGCGACCGCAGCGCCAGTCTGTGTTTCGTGTGGTAGTGGCTGGTCGGTACCTTATGTGTCGATTCAACTGACCCTTTCTCAATGTCAAACGAGTCAAGTTTCGACCAAGTTCCGGTCTCGTGGCAAAAAGCCAAGTGCCGTGCGCGAGGAAAGCAACGGCCTGTGTGGTAGCCTTACGGCGTGTGCGCACGATGAGCCTCTCGGGCAAGACGATCGTAGCTGGATCGCCGGCCGAGGAGCAGAAAGAGGCGCCCGCGGCGAAGAAGGCCACACGAGATGATGAGCAAATCCGCGTGCGAGCGCGAGAGGGAGAGGAGGTCACGATGTCGCGCGAGGTGGCTCGACTCGCTGGTCATTTGAAGGATCTCATGGACGATGCCAGCTCCGAGGACGGCGTGTATCCAGTGCCCATTGCCACAGCCTCGACGCTTCGCGCGCTGGCTCGCATGCCGGAGATGCTGAGCACACTTCGCGTCCCCGCGCTGGCTCGCATGCCGGAGATGCTGAGCACACTTAGCGTCCCCTCCGGGGAGGAGGAGGAGGAGAAGGCGGAGGCGAAGGTACGTGATCTTGGCGGTCGGTCTCGCTGCCCATCCATTCCCAAGGAGGAGTGGATGCAGCGCACATGGGTTCAACGGCTGAAAATGCTTGAGGACGCGCTATACAGCGGATGCAAGATGAGCCTCCTGGATGATCAGATGGAGCAATACCAAAACAAGGCGTCTGAGGAGCTCCGGTACGAGGGCTACGCCAGCAATCCATTGTCGCCGAGCTCTGACGAGCATTCGCTGTTGCAGCTCATGGAACACGTCGAGGGCGCCCTGTTTCTGGATGCCCCTATGCTGCTCAAGCACAATCAGTCTGTCATCGCTTCGCTGGTCAACGGCAAGAATGCTGACGAGCTCCGTGCGCTGCTTGGCGCGGGTAGCGACTTTGACGGCGCCGAGCTCGAGGCGGCACTCGCCGAGTCGGCGTTTCTGCCAGAAAACTACGAGGCGCCGCAGCAGCTCGGCGCGGCCAGCTCCACGGCACCGCACTCAAAGTCCACCCTCGATCTGCTCTCCGCCGCGGAGATGGGCGACCACGAGGCGCTGCTCAAGGCGTTGAAGGAGGGCGGCGATGTGAGTGCGACGGACGACAAGACGATGACTGCGCTGCACTGGGCCGCCAGGTGCGGGCGCCCTGACGATTTGAAAGCACTGCTCGAGGCGGGCGCCTCGGTGAATACGGCCACTAAGGCGGGCGTCACAGCGCTCATTTACGCCGCGTCCGAAGGATGGGACGACTGTGTGCCGATCCTCCTTCAGGCTGGTGCGGACATTGCGATGCCGACCAACAAGGGGCGTACGGCGCTGCAGGCTGCGCAGGAGAAGGCGGCTAAAGCCGATGCGGAGGAACGGCTGCGCTTCGATAAGACGATCAGAGCGCTAGCCTCACCGGTCGCAGCCCGTACTGCCGCTCCTGCCGCCGTCGTCACTCCCACTCAGGCCACCGCGTCATCCGCCGCCCCATTCACACCTCTGCGGCAGCCCTCGCTCGCGGGGGTGCCAGCCACTACGGATGCCAGGGAGGCTGCACTGGGAATGGTGGGCGTGGCGACGCTGTGCGAGCTCAAGGGCGTTAATCGGTTTTGGCGTGCGCTGTCACGGCGTGTCCTCTGCTCGCGCCTGTGCCGCGGCCGCGGGCAGCCGGCACCCACACATCTGGAAGAGATCACGGACCTGGACGTTGAGTTGCTCATCGAGGCCGGCCGTGCCGGGGACACGGCCCTTGCGGGGCGAATGCTGCCAGGGCTGGCGCGCCTTCATGGATACGGCTTTGTGGTGGACGTGGCGAAAGTCCGCGCGGCGAATCTGCAAAACGGGGATGTGCAACGGGCTGCTAAGGCTGCTCTTGACAGCTGCATATCAGGCGACAGAGAGGCTCCGTTGAAGCTGACAATCGCAGCCGTCGCCTGTGCGGGCTCAGGTGTGGCATGCGGCATTCCGGTGCAGCACATGCGGGAGGACACCATGACGGAGCTGGACTTGCGCGGAAAGGGGCTTCGTGGGCCTGCGGCCATGCTCATTTCTTATCTCATTCCTGCTAATGGCACGCTAACACGCGTCGACATCCGCCGTAACAACATCGCGGGCGACGGCGCTAAGCAGCTCTCAGCGGCTGTCCTCGGCAACCTCAAGATCGAGATGTTCAACGAGATCCCGATCAAGGAGATGCGCGCCAACTCGCTCACGGAGCTGGACCTGACGGGGAAGGACGTCGGAGTCGAGGGAGTCATGGTCGTGGCGGGTCTCATACGCATCATGGGCGGGCTGACGAAGCTGTTGCTCGCCCACAACATGTTGGGGGAGGAGGGCACCAAGGCCATCTGCGAGGCACTAGAACAAAACACTTCGCTTAAGGAGCTCGACATCCGCGGCAGCAACATTGGTGGGTCAGCAGGAGCCAAGCAAGTGGCCAAGATGGTAGGCGTCAATGGCGCGCTGACGAGCGTTGACCTGTCCATAAATCATCTCACTGACTACGGCAGGGACATGACAGGCATCAAGAAGCTGGCCGCCGCTCTTGGCGTCAACGGCGGGCTGACAGAGTTGTCTATTTCTGGCAACCATGTTGGTGATGAGGGAGTTGGTGCGATCTGCGAGGCCATCAAGAGTAATAAGGAGACCAAGCTTGTGTCGCTCAACTTCAGGAGCAACGGCATCGGTCCAGTCGGAGCAAACACTGTGGCGGCGATGGTAGCCGTTACAGGCGCGCTGACAAGCATCGACCTCTTCGGCAACGATCTCTGTGGATTAGGCTGGGAAGGCAAGGGCATCTACACCGCCGAGGGCATTACTGCGATCGCCGATGCATTGCGCGTCAATGGCACGTTGACGTGCGTCGACATCCGCCATAACAACATCGCGGGCGACAGTGCTGAGCAGCTCTCAGCGGCTGTCCTCGGCAACCTCAAGATCGAGATGTTCAACGAGATCCCGATCAAGGAGATGCGCGCCAACTCGCTCACGGAGCTGGACCTGAAGGGGAAGGGCGTTGGAGTTGAGGGAGTCATTGTCGTGGCGGGTCTCATGCCCGTCATGGGCGCGCTGACGAGCATCGACCTGTCCTCGAATAATCTTGGCGGGGAAGCAGGCGCTAAGCATGTGGCAGACATGCTTGGTGTCAACAGTGGGCTGATGGCCCTGGATTTGTCCTACAACAACCTCAACGATGAGGGCGTAAGCGCAGTCTGCGAGGCCATCCAGAGCAACAAGGAGACCAAGCTCGTGTCGCTCAACATGGTCATGAACCGCATCGGTCCAGTGGGAGCAAAGTCTGTGGCCGCCATGGTGGCCGTCACAGGCACGCTGACGGCGACCAACCTCCTGGACAATCGGCTTGATGCAGAGTCCGCCAAGATGCTCGCTGAGGTCGTAAAGCAGAAGGGCATCTCGCTCTGCGGCATTCGGCGCGACCAGACCACCGCTGACTTCCGCGATCAGAACCTCAAGCCCCCCGATGCGATCCTACTTGCATCGGACCTGTCACAGGCTGGTGTCACAGGTGGGCTGACAAGCATCAACCTCTCCGAAAACCAGCTGTGCGGCATCTGGACTGACATCGATGGCAGCCAACACGGTTCCTACACCGCAGAGGGCATCACTGCAATCGCCGACGCCCTGCGCGTTAATGGCGCGCTGACGGTGACCAACCTCCTGGGCAATCAGCTCGATGCGGCGTCAGCCAAGATGCTCGCAGAGGTTGCGGAGCAGAAGGGTATCTCGCTCTGCGGCATCCTGCGCGACCAGACCACAGCTAACTTCTCTAAAAAGAATCTCAAGCCGCCCGATGCGATCCTGCTGGCGTCGGACCTGTCACAGGCCATAGTCACAGGCGGGCTGACAAGCATCGACCTCTCCAGCAACCAGCTGTGCGGCATCTGGACTGTCGAGGATGGCCACGAACAACGGCAAGTAGGCACCTACACCGCAGAGGGCATCACTGCAATCGCTGACGCCCTGGGTGTGAATGGCGGGCTGACAAAAATGGAGTAAGTTTGCCAAAATTTTGAACTCCCCTGTTTACCTGCTATCAAACCTGGCTAACACACAGCAAAGTGATTGATCATACATCGACCCTTGTGCCATGCAGTCTTACCTACAACGATCTCAAAGAGGAAGGGAAGACCTCGATTCGTAACGCAGTGCAAGGAAAGGCTGGCATTCAGCTTCAACTGTGAGATGTGTGCCATGCATAAAGGAACTCGGAGCCAACTAGCTAGCGGTACGAATTGTTGGCCGATGCACGTGGGGATCTTGTTGTTGAGCTGTTGGCGGAGTGGTAAAGGATAAGGAAGGGGGACGGTCGCGGGTGGAAGTGCGAAGTGGAGGCTGGAGCGGTTTTCAAAACCCCGCCGGGTTTCCGGTTCCGGTTGGGTTACATAGACGGCCGCGTGTGCGGTGTGTGAGCGTGGGGCGTGCGACCGTCGTTACTGTGGTACTCGATTCGGTATTTTGATTTGCGATAGAGCAGATTCCGAGAATGGGGAGGGCATGGGGGAGGGTTTGCGGTTTCACTAGTAATCAGGTAGTTACCACCCTCGATTGTGTATTTCAACATGGCGCTGGTTCGGCTGATGTAGCGTAGGATCTTGTGTCAAAAGCGCAAATCTTCTTGTCAGTCGTGCAGATGTACTCGTATTGCTATTGCTACGCTCCCTCAAGCCTCTACATCTAAAGCCGTACGCGGTCGAGGCGTGTACTACACTACGCTTTACGTACTTCTGACGCGTGTAACTTGACGTGAGGTTGAAAGCGCGACGTTGAAGAATGTCGGCGCGGATTTGACGGCCCTCGCTGCAAACCATGCAACCAGCGTGCCGACGCCTAGCCACTGGCCAATACCAAGTGTGATCAGGCCAGCAGTGATCACAACGGTCGCGCTTGCGCCCCAAGCTACCGCCAACCGGGTAGAGAGACTCGCGTGGTGGTGGGCACTCTTCGACGCGTGCCTCGCGTCGTCCGCACTAGACCCTACTTCGCGAGATGGAACCGACCGCGGCGACTGTGAAGAGCTTTGCCTCGCACTGCTGCTGGCAGCCGTGAGGATCTTAGCGGCGCGTCGACGCAGCCCGCCCCCTGCTGCCCCCGTCGCCGGCAACACTCGAAGCCAGTGTGGAGGGCGTGGCCACGAGCGCTGTGGTGGGCGAGGCCACGAGTGACTCACATGCCGCAATCGGCCCACCCACCACTTAGGCCGCGCGCCAATTAGGCCATTAGTCCAGCAATTAGGCCACCACTTAGGCCGCGCGCCAACTCTGGCCGAGGGCGGTGAGGATGCGTTGCTCGAGCCCCACGCCTCTCCCCACGCCTCTCGGCACGCCCGGGGCAATGGCTGGACTCGTGCGGGCGCCCCTTGCGCAGTACTGGTGTCCGTTGAACCTTCCAGCTCGGCCATGATTGACCTCGTCAGCTCCTCGCGTTCATCGTTGCGTGCCACGATTGTCTCGAGCTCAGCCCGCTGCCCCTCCAGCTCGAGCCTCTGGGCAGCGATGGCTTGTGACTCGAGCTCGAGAAGCGCTTTCAACTCGGACGCAGGGTCGGGCAAGTGGAGTCGCCGTGGAGCTCGCCAGGCGGCGTCGTTCATTTCGATGCCCTCCTCACTTGCATCCTCGTCGTCGTCCAAATCGGTCACCTCCATGGGGGCGCCGTCACGGGCGCCCTGGATCGCCTCGTAAGCAGACGGTGGGGAGGGCGGGGGCGTCTCGTTGTTACGGAGCGCCATGAGCGCGACTGCCGCCCGCACCTGCGTACGAGCTGCCCAGGCGCCACAGAGTGGGCCGGCTGCGGACACGCGAGCCACACGCAGAGCTGCTCGAGGCGCCATCGACGACTCCTGCCCTGTCGCTCCGAAGAGCTCCGCCGCGTTCGCGGGATCTGTGATGGTGGGGCGCTTGTGGTCAAGATCGAGTTGATCGGCAACCCTAACCAGCTCGTCGAGAGGAGCGGGAATCTCTGCGGGCACCGTTACGGGTGCGGCTTCCAGCTCGGAAAGTGGCCGTGGCGAGTGGATGCATGGCACGCAACGACGTGGCGAGTGTCGCTGGTCGAAAGCACCAAGGACCTCCACGAAAGAATGGCCTCGCTCGAGCTGCCTCGCCATGTCGTCAAAGGTGTTTAGATGCTGCCTCGCCATGTCCTCAATCCCATCGGGTGTCAGCCGCTGGCGGGGCGATTGGTGACGCAGCAACGATGGTGCCTCCCCAAACTCGAGCACCTGCATCGTGTTCGCCGTGCCGTCCATGGGCTCGGGGAGCGTGCGTGCACTCCGCGGTCTCCCCGTGCTCTGCGGTTGCCCCGTGGCCCAACGGAAAGCATGCAAGCAGAGCACGCGAGTGATTCGCGAGCAGAGCAGCGCGGCAAGGACAGCGAGCAGCCCTAGGCCGGCTGTCTTGGGTGCAATGGCTGCGCAGATGCAGAGCTCCGTCATCAGGCCGTTCCAAAACAGCTGCAGGCTCTGCGCCGCTACCTGGACGTGTGCTCGTGGTCTTGGAGTGTACGGGGCAGGCGCTGAGCCGAGAAGCCCGGGGTCCATCTGGCCCTCTTTCCCAATTGCGGCTGCCTCGTGGACCGCTTCGGCCTCTCCCTCGCTGCTTGGGTCGATGTTCTTCGCTCCTCGATACGCACGTGCATTGTTCCGGCGCGCCCACCTAATGAGCAGCAGCATCTCGCGGCTACTTTCGTGACTAATCTCGTGGGTAATCTGCCATCGAGATCGGCGCGCCCATCCAACGAGCAGCAGCAATGAACAGGCATCGAGCGCAAAGAGGCAGAGCACGATGCCCAGCGACGAAGCGCCGCTGCCACTCGTGTCGTGCGCATGCATCAGCAGCGGTGCCAGAGGCGGCGCTGGCGGCGCTGGCGACGAACTCGGGCCGTGTACCTCTATGATACCGACGAGGAGCCCGCTCGACTGATACGTCGAGCACTCGAGCATGCCATCGATCACGGAGCTATTAAGCCCATGGAGGCTCCAGGATCGTGCGGCCACGTCCCATTGGTGGCAGCGTATTCGTACTGAGCAGTTGGAGTCGATGTAGCCGTTTGGGCACACACAACGGCCGGCCACGCAATTGCCCTGGCCGCTGCACCAGTTCTGGTCGGAGCAGTCGCCCACACCAAGGATAAGGCGGCACGAAGTCCCCGTAGGCATGTGTGGCGGTACAGGCGGCGACGGAGGTGGCGGGGACGGAGGTGGCCTGGGCGGAGGCATGGGTGGAGGGCGAATGCGCGGTGGTGGTCTCAGTGGGGAAGGTGGCGGCAGCGATGGTGGTGGCTGTCTGGGCGGTGGAGGTGGCGGCGGCGGTGGCGGCGACCAAACGTCAACACAAGGCGCACAGATCGGGTACAACGCCGCAACGCGAGCAAAGGCTTCCGCCTCAGGCGCGCCGCCAAAGCGAATCTCGAGCTGCACGAGCTGATAGCAGGTCATGTCGGGTGAGTAGGTTGCAATCGTGTACAGTACTGAGCTGCACGTGGGTGGTGGCGGGGAGGGCGGCATGGCTGGAGGCTTAGGTGGAGGACGGCTTGGCGGTGGCTTTGGCGAGGGTGAGGCTGGAGGCGGGCTTGGCGGTGGCGGCGGTCTCGAGGGAGGGAGCTCTGGCGAAGGTGGGGGAGGGGGGCGTGGCGGTGCGGGCGGTGGAGAGGGCGGTCGCCGAGGCAGAGGAGGAGGCCATGGCGGTGATGATGGTGGTCGAGATGGAGGCGGATCTGGAGGTGGTACCAACGGTGGCCTCTCGGGAGGCGGAGGCGGCGGCATGGGTGGAGGTGAGGGGCTTGGAGGGGGTGGCGGTGGCGGCGAAGGCGGCGGCGGACGCGCAGGAGGGCTTGGCGGTGGTGGAGAGGGCGGAGGAGGAGATGGTGGTGGGACTGGCGGCGGTGATGGCGGGGGTGGAGATGGAGGTGGCCTCGGCGGAGGCTGTGGAGGACATGGCGGTGGTGATGGAGGTGGTGGCAATGGCGATGGAGGTGACAGAGGTGGTGGAGGCGATGGAGGCGATGGAGGCGATGGAGGTGGTTGTGGAGGCGATGGCGGCGACGGCGGTGGGGATGGATGTGGTGGGGGCGG
>Ga0210242_100022_pt1 | contig 94767 bp, 71 predicted proteins | sample ChrtobMeP5a_16mM_FD_155445 | JGI IMG/M metagenome (GOLD analysis project Ga0210242, IMG submission 155445) | Chrysochromulina tobin associated microbial communities from unialgal haptophyte culture, Seattle, Washington, United States - P5a_16mM | ecosystem: Host-associated > Algae > Haptophytes >... | reverse complement strand
GCTTTGAGACTGCGCTAGCGGACTCGCCAGCGCGCGGAGGAAGCGAACTGTGAAGCGAAACCGAAAGCGAATCCGCGAGCGCGCGCGCTCGCGCGCTCGCTCGCCAGCGCGCTCGCGAGCGCCCCCCCCCCTCGCTGGCCCCCGCTAGCGAGCGGCCACTCTAGGAACGAGCGGACACTCTGTGGGTAACACCTTCCTACTCGACTGTACGTTTATGGAAACCGCAGGTCATGCACGGTGTCTTGAGTGTCGAATATAACCATTGGACGTGAAAAGAGACGCGCTACGTATCGGTACACAGCCAAAGAGCTCTGGGTTGCGGATCTACTCAGTACTATTGTAGGCCGTTTTGCGTTTTCTCCCGCCCGGGCGCGTTCGGCGCGGCAAGCGCGCAGAGCGCGCGCAGTACCGAGCTCGGTACGAACGCCACACTTTTGGCTGATCAGATACTTTGGGCGCCCGTGGCCAGATCGGCGCAGTCAAACAGCATGTCTAAGTCAGTCGCTTTCCGCACGACGCGGCCCCGTCAAATTATCCCACAGAATCCCGAATCAATATGGGTGTCTTTTTTCGTCGTAGCGGAACGATGCGCCAGATTTGGATACGTCAAATGATCCAAGGACTCGCCGCGAGGCTGTGCCGTCGCCTCGAAACTGGCCTTCAATCCCAAGCCCGCCAGTGCCAAAGCCCCCATCTCCCATAGGTCGCAACAAACCTTTCGGCCAATCCTGAAAGAAGCCCAGCTGCGCCGAGTTCCACCGCGGCTCCCTTGACAAGGTCTGGGGAACCAGCGTACGTCTTGAGGCGTCGATACGCATCGAGAGTGACAACTCAGCGCGCTCCTGCAGCGAGCGCTCGAGCATCTCCCGTTCGCGTGCGTTCACTGGCGACCACGGAGGCGCTCGAGGATTGCGATGGGACACTGACGCCTCCAGCGGAAGCCCCAGCTTCGAGACAGATGCGCGAAACTTCCCCGGCGCGGACGCGGACTCGGGAAGCGAGTGCATCTTCCACGAGGACGTAGGGATGAGCAGGCACTCAGGTATCGAGGGCTCACGGCCCGGTACAGAAAGGAGCTCCGCAGAGCTCGCTGGCCGCGAGAGCGTCACGTTATGGCGCGCGATCTGGATATGCTTCGGGGTGTTCAGCCGCTTGTGCGCGGGTTTGTCGTCGAATGCGTCACGTTCGAGCTTATCCGCGATTTCTTTCAGCTGCCGCAGGTTGGCCATCGAGCAAAGCGGCGCTTCATCCATGAGAGTCCCGCTTCCTTCCGACAAAACGGTTTCACTTCGCAGGATTGTTTTTGGCGGCCTCTTCAACTTCAACTCCAAGCCCCCCCGGCGTAGAAACGGTGTGTGCCGAATTGTCGATTCGTCTTTTCTTGACACTTGACTCTTGAGGGTCCGATCCTCATTTTTGATGTTCTCTCAAGGGCTCTCAAGTGTTCTCTCCCGGACACGTGTCTAAGTATTCTACATGTAGTATTGAGCAATTGACGTGTAAGCTCGTTAAGGGACTGATTATTTATAGTGCCGCGGACGCTCGCCATCGACTACGTACTAGTGAATCATTTAATTGGGGGAAGCTCCAGGATTACAACAGGGACGAGCGGGAGAGACACATGAAAAATGTCAAAAACTCAAATGAGGCGCAGACGTCTGACGTGCATCGGGCTGTCGTTCCACTATCGACTATGCACTACGACCCGGCCCGGAACGTTCTATGTACTCGTGACCATTGTTTCGCTGAGCGTCCTCTTGAATGGCTCATCCCACATCCGTATAACGCATCCGTTCGGCTCTTCCTGGCGAGAACGGTTTCACACACAGTGACTGACAACACAATACTGACCACTGTGCACTGAGAAGATCTTGAACTGAGCATTAGTGGCCTGGGGCCTCGCTGCGCGCCACTGGTCGCGACTTTGGCGCCGCCATCCAGGAACCAGGATCTCTACTGTCTGGCTCGTCCGCACACGGCACAGCTCACTAGACAAAGGGCACTCGCACAGCTCACAGAGAATCAACACCGAGTGTGAGTGCCCAATCGGCGGCAGCACGAGCAGGCACGACGGATTGGGCCGCACGATGTGGTCGCGTGCACGGGGGCGAGCCAGTGTGGGGGCTCGCGTACTGCCTGTACCCACGCTTGGCCTCGGCTGGCGTGAGAAAAGGCTGCTTGTTGGCCTTGGAAGCGGTGAGAGCTCGCAGGGCCGCCCGCGCCTCACGCTGCTCGGCCCGCGCCTCACGCCGCTCGTCACGCGTATGTGGCACCTGAGCAGCGGCCACGGCCTGCGGCGCTCCGACCCGCCCGTGGTGCGGGTGGTCGCCTTGGCACGGAGTCCACAGCAGCATCTGTGTATGTGGATGATGATGATGATGGCTGCCCGGATGATGCGCCTCGGACATGGACTGGATTCTTTCCAGGACTGGATGCGCCTCTGGATGCGCCTCAACCTGTGGCGTCGCAACCAACGGCGAGCGGAAGCGCAAGAAAGGTGAGTCAGAGTCTCTATTGCTGCCGAGGCTGTGTACTCCTTCGTTGTTGCTGCTGCTACTGCTTGCGGCAGATAAGGCCCCACGCTGTGGTGTGAATGCTCCGTGCGCAGGCGGTTGAAGCTCCTCGTTCACGGATGGTAGCGGCCCTTCGAGCACCTTCGCGGCCGCGTCGGTGCTGGTGGTGGAGGGCCGCCGGTCCTTGCTCGCAGCGGCGATGACCGCGGCGGAGGCAGGCACCTTCGCGGACCAGGCAGGCATGCTGGCGGCAGCATGCGAGGCGGGCGGGCTCTTGCTGGAGGCAGCATGCGAGGGAGCTGGGGCAGCAGCCCCCGCAGCAGCCTCGATGGTCACGCTCGCAGCCGCCGCCTCGAGGTGGGAAAGCAGATAGTCGGCTGGACGCTCCCACTGCACCTGCTGACAGTGCTGTCTGTAGTAGTATGTACAACCGGTGGCCTGGTCTGTCACAGTGAGCCACGGATCGGCTGCGATCGGCGGCCGCGGCGGCGGCGGCGGTGGCGGTGGCGGCGGGGGGGGCGCCACGTGGCACGGTGCGGCGGTGGCACGAGGCGGCTGCTGCCCGTCTCTGAAGCATATCTGACCGGCGGACGGTGGGGGCGGTGGTGGGGGGGGCGAGTCGACCACACCGAAGCCCGTCGCGATGGTGATGATGTGCGGCGTCGCCTTAGCGCCAAGGTGGCGTTCGATGGTCTCAGGTGTGTCCAGCATCCCAAGGTATGATTCCTGGTTGTGCCAGTACTCGTTCGCGAGCAGGGCGAGTTTTGCATACGAGGTGCGCAGGTGTTTCTCGAGACCCTGCTCGAGCAGCTTCGAGAGAGACTGGTAATGGATGTGGCACTCGATCTCGATGCTGTAGTATATGCGGCATGACTTGGCCGTGAGCGGCTTCGCCCACGTCTGACCGCGAATGACCACCTTCTTGCGGGTCAAGCCAACTGGAGTCGTCTCGAAGGTGAGCGGATGATCGCGATCGTAGCGCTTCCGCCACCACGAGGCGCGCGATGCGAACGTGTAGCTCGTTGTTCCGAGCAAGACCTGCAGCGCGGGCGGCAGCGGACTCTCCTCGGCAGTCACCTCGGTCATGAGCAGCACGGTCTCTCCTCCTGTGGCATCATGGCCATGCTCGAGGCTCGTGATGTGATATGCACCGCCCTCGACCTGCTCGGCGCAGACGCGCTCGAAGTTCGCGTTCGTCTTGAGCGACCAGTAGTCGCCCGCCGAGAGCTGGATCACGACCGAGGTCTCGAAATGGCGCATGTTCAAACAAGCTCATCGCAGGTGTGATCAGTAGGTGTGAATGAGGACTCCCCGGAGGCGAGCCGACCTTCCGGTCCGGCCGAGCATGCATGCAAATACTGCCCAATTTACATATCGGGCATCGTAATGTACGCTGAGCGCTGATCGACACAAACGCTCGCCTCGTCCGCGTCGGCGGCCGGAGAATCGGGATGGCGGCGGTGGAACATGCTGTCTTCGGTATCGACGCGGCGGATCCGGCGGGCAGCCTCCTCACGTGCGTCAAGGAGCTCTTTGACAACGCGCTCGATGCGTGTGCGGCGCACGCCACTGGCCGCATCGACGTCAGCGTCGAGCCGCTCGACGCTGACGGCTCGCTCTTCCGTGTAAAGGTGACTGACGATGGCTGTGGATTCGAATCAGGGGTCCTGTCCGTGCGCGCGACGGAGCTCTTTGCGAGCTCGAAGGGTTCATCCAAGGAGCTTGGCGGCGCCAGCGCCGGGGCGTTCGGAGTAGGTCTCAAAGCTGTGATGCTGTGGGCGCAAGCCTCATCCCAAGGCAGGTGCATCGAGATCAAGACCACCACGCGTGCTGCCGCGGATCTCAGCGTCCTGCGCGTGAAGTTCGACGGTGGAGGTACACACGAGACCGTCTCAACCTCGAGAGCAGGCGGCAGCTCTGTTGCCATGCTGCACCCCAGCCTCGAGCAGACGAGCGAGCCCAAGCCCCGAAACGCATCCTTCTCCGGCACGATGGTGAGCTTCACGCTTGGCGGCGGCCCGGCAGCCATCGAACGACTCGCTACCTACTTCACGTGCTGCTCCGCCTACCTGAGCCCCACCGCTCTCACCATCTCCGTGCGGCTACCCGACGCATCCCGCATGCACGAGCTGCGCGACGGACGATGCGAATGGTGGACTCACACCCTCCACGTGCCGGCCATCTCCCTCGATGGGATCTACGTCGCAGAAGCTCTGTCCGGCGCCTCGCCCCCCGTGCTCCCTGGCGTGCGAGAGCTTCTCGAGACCTGGCTTGATCAGCACGAGGACGGCCGCACTGGCGGCGGCGATGACGACGATCGCCGCCGATGCCTGCGTGGGATCGGCGAAGGCGTATGCGTCCTCAACGCCAGCTCGACTGTGCATGCCACGGTGCTTCTCTCGGCCGTCGGCACCGCCGAAGCGCCCGACGTGCCGCCCGGGAGCACCGTGACGAGCGCTGTACCCGAGCTGCTCTTTCCCACGCTGAGCACCGTCGTCTTCCTCAACAACAAGCTGCTTGGCGAACCAGGCGAGGCTCTCTCAGCCAGATGTGCGAGCATAGCCGGCCTGCGGAAGACTCAGTGGAAGCGCGAGTGCGGCCTCGCTCTTCAGTCAGCGGGAGATGCGATCCAGCTGAGCGGTGAAAAGGGTTGCCCCATGCGCGGGCTGCGCATAGCGCTGCACTTGCGCAGCGCACAGCACTGCCCCCTCGTGCGTTTCGGTGACCTGGCGAAAACCTATGTGATGCCGCGCAAGCCGCTGGTCAGCGCGATCGCCAAGGCGATCGAGGGCGCGCTGCGGCGTGCGCACCAGGCGCTCGTGGTGCAGGGCTGTCCAGTGGCCAAGAGCGATCGGCAGGCGCGTGAGGACCGTCAGAGTGCCGCAGCGATTGCGTCGAGCATCGGCGGCATGGTGAGCCGCTCATGCAATCGGAGTCTCCTGCGCGAGTGCTGCGAGGCACTGCAGCTAGGCGATGAGGCCGAGGACACGCTCGACGGGGTTGCCCGGACGGCGGGTCTCGCAACCGACGTGACCGCGGCCCTGCTCAAGTTCCTTGAGTGTGACTGGAGTGAAGTCCTCGATTCGCGGAGCCGCGGTAGCGGCGGCGGCGGCGGCGGCGGCGGCGGCGGCGGCGGCGGCGTCCGAGGTGGCGGCGGCGGCCGAGGTGGCAGCGATGGCAGTTGCAGCGATGACAGTGGCCAACCCGACGAGAACTGTGGCGGCGGCGAGGCCGTGAGCGGCAGCCGCGATCGCGACGATCGAGGCCCTCAAGCCATCCCAGCACCGGCCCGCGCAGGCGCGCCGTCACGAGCGAAGAAGCGAACAGTTCGCGAGGAGTTGGCGCGGGGCAGCTGCTCGCGTACTGCTTCGGCTGATGCGCCAGCAAGAGTAGGCGCGGAGGCCGTGGCTCTCGAAGAGCCGCTTGATGATTGGCTGTGGAACGAATGATGGAACGAAGACGACAGCCTTGACGTGTGGTGATTAAAGGAGCGCAGTCTTTAGACATCGAGCCCGAGGCTCGCGAGGCTGTCGCGAGGCTGTCGCGGGTGGCATGGGCTGGCGAGGCCGCCACGGGGGGTAAGGTGCACAGCGACGACGAGAGCATGTACCGGCTTACCGCCACACGCACACCCTCCGGCCTCACGGAGAGATCTGAGTTGGACGAGAGCGAGCGAGACGAGAGGTACGACGGTAACTGGGTACGCGGTGAACGGACGAGCATTCAAGCAAAACCGGGTACCAAGGACGCCACCCGAGACGGACCGCGTGTTGGTCCGTATCACGGTGTTCGTGTACGTGTAGTCTGTAGAGCCACAAGTTAGTCCCCCCGGTCCGAACTCACGCGACGGACGAGGCCGCCACGCGCGTATAGAACGCGCGTCGCGTCTCGCGTGGGCGCGGCGTGACGGTCGCCGATTCGGCGTGCTCCGGGTCCGGTCGGCGTCCCGCCGTGTGCGTGGCCCGCCGCGGACGGTGGCGCTCGCGAGCCCGCTCAGCCGCTCTGGCTCTCCCCGCGTCGACCGACGCGGCCGTCGTGGCGGGCCGTGAGCCCGCGGCGCGCCGGCTGTAGAGAGCGAGCGTGGCTGCAGGTGGGGCGCGGAGCTGCTCGTTAGTCGTTAAGATTCGCTGCCGATGGCCGATCTGCCAGTGCCGCGTGACGGAGAGGTGGCACACCGCGCAGAGCCTGGCCGAGAGCCGAGCGATAATCGATGGGGGGCCGCGTGGGCCGCTCGAACAGTTGGTTTTTTCCCAAGGGGGAAGGGGAGGGATTAATATCTGGATTTGCACACAATCCTCATACCCTGATATTCAATACTGAGTGTGGAGCGTCGGCAGTTCGTGCCCAGCCGGCCCCCTGCAGGCATGCCTGCAGGCCCTCGCCTGCCGAAGCGGCACGGCACTGTGTTGAAACACCATTGTAGGGTAACTACCTGAGTAGTGAAACCCTCCCCCTAGGTCAAAATCTCGCGCCCCACTGTGTTGAAACACCATAGGGTAACTACCTGAGTAGTGAAACCCTCCCCCTAGGTCAAAATCTCGCGCTCCACTGTGTTGAAACACCATAGGGTAACTACCTGAGTCGGTGAAACCCTCCCCCTAGGTCAAAATCTCGCGCCGCCACGGTCGCACGGATCGCGTAATTACAATCGACTTTCGTTCCTTAAAAATCTGTAATCTCCACGAAATTACACGGTCCCGGGTCTTCCGCTTTCGGACCCGACGACGCGAAACAGGACATGGTAAGCGGTCTTCTAGTACATCGTATGATCAATGATGGCGTCGCACCTCAACGATACATCTTCAACACTTCATGCTGCAATACGGAGGACAGAATAGGGACTTCAGTCTGTGACAGGACCTTTTGACGTTATGCCCAGCTCATAGCCTCATACGCTGGAAGCGGCCTCAAGCTCTACGTCGTGCACTTTAGCTTCCTCTGCGCTGCTCGAACGCACCTCGGCGGCGGAGGATTCCAGCAACCTGTTGTGCGCGTGGACGATCTTGGCTGCTGTTGCCAAGATCGCAAGAGTGACGATCCCCCAGCCGAAATCGTAGAGGTCAGACACGATCTCACACATGGTCTCCGACATTCCTGGATTTCCAGTGGCGTTCATCCGCTTAGCGCGAGCCGCCCACACCTCGGGCGCATCGCACACGGAATGCACTTCGAAGAACTTTAGGAACATTTCGAAGCACTCGAGGCCAAATAAAACAACCAGTGTGCGGAAGAACGTGCGCAGGATCGGGATCGCGTCTGCAGCGGGCTTGTTCAGCGCACGGCAGCAGAGAACCATTACGATGAGAAGGACAGCCCGACACGCGTCCTGCAAAACGAACGCGAAGATGGTTGTCGCAGTCGAGGTCCATTCCCACAGCGGCCGAGCCACAGATATGACAATGTGAAATACACACTCAAAGGTCATCACGCCAATCGTCCACTGAATGCCACGGCGCGGGCTGCATCTGCACCACAGGCAACAGCAGCCCGAAACGGGCCGCGCATCAAACGATTTCTCGACCGCCAGGATGGGGTCATACACGCGCACAACGGGAATGCTGCCGCCGTTAAACGCGTTGACAACCGCAAAGATGGGGTTATACAGCGGCATGGGGGAGCGGCGCGGCACGACTGGAATCCAAGGGGCCTTCAGCACGGCGGACCGGAAAAGGCGTGAAGTCAAGTCAAGTCAAGTCAAGTCAAGTCAAAATGGCGGTCGCCTTTCCGCCGCCTTTGGTGCCCATCGCTGGCGCGAGCGATCGGGAGGGCAGATCTCGGCGCAACCGGCACCACTGGAAGGCCCCGAATCGGGGCATCATCCCCATCTTCTTGTTCTTGATCATCGCGGCGCACCGAGCTTCAACATCGTGCCTTTTCAGGAAGTCTACAGGTACGGCAATGCATCACCGCTCCAGACCGACGACGGGAGCGATCGGGGGCCTGCGCGAGGGCTGCTCCGATGGGCCAAGGTGTCGGTAGGGTCTGGCGTCCGCCGGCGCCGCGCGTCGAGCGCGCGCGGCCCTTCTCCGACGAGTTTTTGGCGTTTTGGGCTTGACAAGGGCACGTCAATCGATTTTGGCCAGGCAACAAGGGCGGCTGGCGCGGGAGCGGCAAGAGTGGTCGAGGGCGTTTCCGCGGTGCGCGCCACACACCCCGTCCTCTATCTCACGCGCACGCGCGCGCGTTCGCGACATACAGGTGTGGCGTCGATGGCGGCGCGAGAGGCAGCAGCGGCAACGGCAGGCTCTGGCAACGGCTCTGTCGAGCACTGGCGGCGGTCGTAGCGAGCGGGAGTCAAGCTGAGCGGCGTGAGAGGAAGGGTTCCGATTTCTGTGTCGGCAACGACTGCGGGAAGGGCCCTCTCGCTCGCGTCGGTCATCTCGGCGAGCGCGACGCGGCACCGACCGGCCTCGAGTTCCTCGGTCGAGGCGCCTACGTCCCCCTCTTTCTCTCTCCCAATCCCCACTTTATGCTTGACGCCACGGTCGATCTCGAGCCGATTTCCTCTTCGGCGTAAGAGTGGCGCTCATCGGCTCGAGATCGGCCCGTTACTTCTCACCTACTTGTTCTCCGAGGGCACGTATGTCAGCACTTATGACGTGTCACCTCATTATGGACCCCCCTCCGCCATCTCCATCGACTCCCGTCCTCCACTGCTGGCTTCCGGAGCACATTCGATAGGCTTCCGTATGGTTGTTTATGTATAGACTTGACTTGACTTGATAGGCGTGAAAAGTGCTGTGAAGGCAATGTGTGAAGGAGTTGTCAATCAAGAACTATACACATAAACGGCAGCCTGAGCGCGACATCCCAAGATCGAAAATCTAACTTTGGGCGTCACACACGGCAGTGAAGTCAAGTTCTGGAGCACTGTTTCGAATTCGATTTAGGCTTCCGTCATTGGCTTTGGTTTATGGTTAGTCTGTTGTTTAACAAACTTCTAAGTCGTAACTTGACTTGACAATTCTGTATTCTGACTTTGAGACATGAAAACGTGTGGAAACGGGTTTCGAAATTGAACCATCGAGAAAACGGTCCTCGGCTCCGTCACTTTGACTCGATGACTCGTCAGTCCCCTTGCTCATCGTCAGACTCGGCGGGGCGGAGCAGCCCGCCTTGGGCAAGCGCGTCCTCTCCCACCAGCCTCGACAGGTCATTGTCCTGACGCACCGCCACGCGAATGTGATGGGGCTCGATGCGCCCGCAGTTCTCGACGGCAGCGGCGTCGCCGGCCCGCTGCAGCATCTGCGACGCCACCACCTCCAGTACCGCAGCCATGAACTCGGGCGCGTCCGCGGCTACATTCGGTGCGAGCCGCTGGATGCGCTGCTGCACGCGCGCGGCCGAGAAACCACTCAAGCTACCGGCGCGACCCTCGACGCCCATGCCTGTGACGCTCGACTCTGCAGCACCGGCGGATCCACTGGCAGGCCATGATGACGTGTCACCGCTTGCCAGTGCGCAACCAGCAAGCGTGGGGTGCACAGCCCTCGCGGACGACGCCTCGGCGGCGAGGGGCTCATCCACTGAATCCGCAGAATCCGCCTCATCTGCAGCCGCCTCCTCTGCGCCTGCCTCGGGAGACTCTCCAGTCGACTCACCCATCGGCCGCTCCGAGGCCGCCGGAGAGGCCTCGCCATCGCCAGGGCAGAGCAGCCCGCCTTGGGCAAGCGCGTCCTCTCCCACCAGCCTCGACAGGTCATTGTCCTGACGCACCGCCACGCGAATGTGATGGGGCTCGATGCGCCCGCAGTTCTCGACGGCAGCGGCGTCGCCGGCCCGCTGCAGCATCTGCGACGCCACCACCTCCAGTACCGCAGCCATGAACTCTGACGCGCCCGCTGCGACGCTAGGAGCGAGCCGCTGGATGCGCTGCTGCACGCGCGCGGCCGAGAAACCACTCAGGCTACCGATCGCCGCGCGACTTCCTCCCCCATCGGCCTCGGTCACCTCGTCGATGCCCCTGCCCAAGACCTGTTGGACCAGCTCCACGCGCCTCCCCACGCCGGCCGCCGCTTCGGCCTCCACCTCCATTGCTGCTCCACCGGCGTCTGGCGCTGCCCCAGACCTCTCGCGAGGCGGCGCCGGGGCATCCGCCCGCAGTGGGGCTGTGGCCACGCCCGCAACCTCGTAGTAGCCCTGCACGCTCGCCGTGCCGCCCGAACCCGATGCCGCCCCCTCGGGCCACCGCCAGAGAAGCACGTGACCATCCGAGCTCAACGAGACGAGCCCTTCCAAATGAGGCGCTGCGCTCACGAGGCTCGTCGACGACTGTGCGAGCGCGGCGGCAGCGGCGGCAGCGGCGGCCGTGGCTGCGGCGGCGGCGGCCATCGCGGGCGTGAGGGGCTTCATAGGGCTCGAAATGGCCGGCACTCGAGCGACATCGTCGGTCTCAGCGCCATGCGACGACGACGCACCGACGCCGCCGTCGGCAGAGATCCTGAGATGCGACCCATACACCGCCGAAGGACGCATCTCTTGAAAGGCGAGCGCTGCTGCTGCTCCGCGGTTGGGCGCTATGAGGATCGATGACGCTGCCGGCGCCGGCGCCAGCGCCGGCGCAGAGAGCAAGTTGAGCTCCCGTAGACACGAGCCCGACGGGAGTGCCCACAATCGCGCGCTCCCGTCGCGGCCCACGCTCAACATGCAACTGCTGCCCGCACCGAAGATGCTCACGACCGGCGCTGTATGGGCTGCGGGAAGGGCAAGGAAGGGCTTTGGGCGGCCGGCAGCGTGCACGAGCACACGCCCGTCTTGAGCACCACTGAGAAGCCAGCCCCCATGGAGCTCTAGACACGCCACAGCCTCGAGGTGGCCGGTCGCGCGACAGAGCTGCACGCACGAGGGACACGCGGGTGCCATCGCGCTGCCGCCACCCGCACGGCCCCCGAATCCTAAGCCGCCTATGCTTCCTGTGCCGGTGGCACCGCTCCCGCTTGCAAGCTCGCCTGCATCCTCGCCCGACACACACGAGCTGGTGGCGACAACCGAGGCTGCGGGTGGCGCCGTTGTGGGCGCGGAGTCGTCGGCGGCGTCCGCTGCAGCAGTGCTGCTCGTCGAGCGCGCCGTTGTGAGCCATGCATGCGCCGTGGCCGCTCTAGTAGCATGCATGGCGATGGCAGCCTCCGTCCCGGCTGCCAGCAGCAATCCACCTCGCAACGCCATGGCAAAGATGGTAGCCCCCTCGGCGTGTGCGGTAGCCTGACCCACGAGCGCACCGCTCTCCGCGTGCCATAGCTGCACGATGCCGCTCCCCCGTCGCGCGGTCGCGACGAGTCCGTCACCCGCGGCGAGTGCCGACAACGTGCCGCCAAAACGTATGGACCGTCGATTGGCGCCCTTGGTCGAGACGCAGCGTACCTTGGTCACCCTTGCTGCGCGCGAGCCCGCGGGCAGCAGCGGCGCAAAGTTGACCGAACCGCGTCGTAGGTCGTCAGCACGATGAATGGCGAGCGCGACTTCGCCACATGCCGCCTGCGCGCATGCCCACGCCTCCCGGAGCACCAATGGCGGCGGCGGCGGTCCCGGAAGTGCGGCGGGTCCCGGAAGCGGCAGGAGGACCAGCTGATCACCAGCGTCAAACAGCACGCCGAGCGGCTCCATTGCGATCGCTCGCGCTTGATGCGCAGCATCCGAAGCATGCAAAGGCACCGGAGCTGAGCCTGGAGTGAGCCAGCGAGGCACGCCTTTGGCACTGCTGATGAAGAGGAGCAGCCTCCATACGGGCCCATCGGCGGAGCAGAGCGCGCGAAGCCGATGGCAAGTTGCTGCCGCGCAACCAGTGGCCGCAGCGCTGCTCGTGTGCGACAGGAGGACGGCGAGTAGCGTGTCATCCAGCCAGTCGAGCATGTTTAGTGAACCAACACGCGAGACCTCGTCGGGCGGCGAAGTCGACATGAAAGGCGCCGTATCGGCACAATGTCGAGCTTGAGCACCTCGACTAAAAGCGCGCCCACACACATGGTGTGAACGTGCATATGAGAATGTGGTTGTGATGTGTCTCCCAGGTTTGACTTCTATACGGGTAAAACGGCGACGTCGCGGCTCCCCTGCCGACGATGCTTGCCAAAGGATGCTGGGCCTTCACGGGTGACGACACAGGGCTGATGAAACGCGTGCGCTTGTCGGAACCGCCGGGTGCAGCGCACCGCTGGGGCGTACAGGAACCCGGCGGTGGCGTCGCGTGCTGCAGCTGGGGACCGACGGGCGAAGACTTTGTTGGTGTGGGCCTGGATTCAGGTGTGGTCAAATTCTGGCGTTCCGACGGCGCGAGCGACTCGCCCGCCTTCGAGCGGAGCGCGCACACGACGGAGGATGCCATAAAGGTGGCCGGGTTGCACGCATGCGGCGGCGATGCCCATTCCACAGCCCGAGTGCTCATGTGCGACTCGAAGGGGTGCGTCCGCGCTTGGATGTGGGATGGTGCCGACGGCGCGGACTCGGCCACGAGCTTCCATACAGGCGGCACAGCCGACTTTGCCACTTTTGACGAGGCCGGCGCGCGCGTCGTCGTCGGTGGTCGCGATCGTGAGCTCGCCCTGTGGGACGTGGCGGCAGGCACGTGCTCTTACCACGCGCGCAACGTGCCACACGACAACCTTGACGTGCCGGTGCCCGTGTGGCACTCGGGCGGTCGCTTCATGCCGGGACAGCCGAATGTGCTCGCCAGCTGCACGGGCTTCGTGCAGTTCCGGCTGCGGGGCGAGGTTCGCCTCTACGACGTGCTCGCCAAGCGGCGACCGAGCGTGCGCGCGCTGGCGCCCTTGGGAGATGAAGCCGTTCGCTCCATTGCGTGCACGCCCGACGGGCGATACGTGCTCGCCGGCGCAGTCTCGGGGCACATGGCTCGGCTAGACGTTCGTAAGAACCTGCTCCCGGTGAACCGTTACAAAGGTGCCGCGGGCTCTATCCGGCAGATAGCCATCCATCCAACTCTCCCTCTGGTGGCAAGCGCTTCGCTTGATCGGCACGTGCGCCTCTATCAGCTCGAGGGTACGGGCGCACTGCTGCAGAAGGTGTACCTGAAGCAGAGGCTGACGGCCATGATGCTCTCGGCTGAGCGGCCGCCCAAGGGTGCCTTCGCCGCAGCGATCACCAGCCGTGCATCCGCCGATGAGGGTGAGGAGGGTGACGACGAGGATGGCGGTGATGGCGACAACGTTGGTGCGATGCTCGGCGCGCTTCGGGAGGTGACGGATGAGGGCGACGAAATGGGCGACGAGCTGGACGAGGATGGCGACGATGACAACGACGACGACGATGACGATGGAAACGCCGAGCTCGATGGCTTTGAGGAGGGAGCGGACGAGGCTGCCGACGATGACGATGAGGATGACGAGGACGAGGACGAGGACGAGGAGGACGAGGACGAGGAGGACGAGGACGAGGACGACGACGAGGAGGAGTCAGCACCGCCGCCGCCAGTGGGCAACAAGCGCAAGACCCCTGTCGGGCGCACGGGCACGGCACCTAAGAAGCCGCCGCCGATGCGCGTGCAAACAGCGGGTGCGAATGGCGTGGCCATCAACGAGAAGAGGTGATAGAGGAATGAAAGAGGCCGATCAGCACGCCAATCACCAGAGGTGAGCACCCCTTGGCACGAGCGGCGGCTGGACACCATCGCCATAGCAGTCATGTGTCGGAGAGCCGTCCAGATCAAGCAAACCGAACGAAGATGACTGCGCGGCGGGCGTATGCCTGCGCGTTTTCGTGCGCGATGGGCTCCTGCACGGAGCGCGCCATCGCATCGTGTCGCCGCGCTGCAGCCAGGGCTGGAGTGTGCAGGGGGCGGCCTCGCCACACCGCACCCGTGTGAACGAGGAAGGACACAGGTCGTGACTCGTGTGGGTCGGTGCGTTCCGGCCGCAGCTCCTCCACTTCATGTGAACGAGGATGACAATTATTAGCAAACTGGACCGGATACGGTAGGAAGTCGCAAAGCACTAACGCGTGCCGGTCGCCGTCGCTGCCGGTCCACCCTGCTTTTTCGACCTGCTCGCAGCCCGTGCTCGTCCGTTTCTCCATGCGCTCCGTACCCCCCATTGCGCCCTTCCTATTCTCGATACGGAGTGGCTTCCACATCGATCACTCCGTCACTGTCCTGGACGGGGCCGCGACTCGCGGCGCCGGCGCGTCCGCCGGCGCTCTTACCTCCGCGCAACGTTGGCACCTCAATCACTCGCCCACCCGCTTGCAAGCTCAGCGTCTCGACTCGCATCTTGCCGGTGCCGTCGGAGGACCCGCGGATGGCGATGACGCCAGAGCCCGCAGTGCCCGTACACTGGCACTGAAGCTGCATGGCCTTCATACCATTGACGTTCGAGCTCGCTGATGAGAAGACAGGTCCGATCGTAATGTCGGAGCCGAGCATCGCGGTCGCCCTCGAATCTAGTCGAAGCGAATTCTGAGCCTCGAATAGCATCTCGTCGGCGTCCGCCTGGCCCTCAGCAATGGCCGTTTCGAGAACTCCGACAAGCGGCTTCAACATCCCGACCGCCAGCTTCACGGGAAGTGGGGCATTCCGCGTCAACTCGTCGAGGCCATTGGAGAGCGCACCGCCCTTCTTTTTGCTCTTGCCGTCGCCACCGAAGAATTTCGCCAGCGGATTCTCCTGCATGGTGATGACAGACCGAGCAGGCATGAGTGCTTTATGCGGCGGCGCGAGCACGAAGCTAGCCACGAACAGCTGAACGAGTACGGGTAGCATCATAGCCAGCAGGGCACACTTTTCTGGAGCTCGAGCATCACCTCTGCTTCGTTAATCAAAAACATGCTTTTCTATACATGTATAAGTATACATGTAAAAACATCGAAGGGAGCCAGCATGTCTTCTCCTCTCAGCGAAGACAGGTCCGGCAAGTTTGTATTCGCACCGCCAACAAGCACCTCGTTCTTTGCATGGACGTCTTCGCGCTCTTGAAAGCTGAGGACGATAACCCACGCGGCCAGGCGGGCGGGCGCTACTTGTCGGGTGACTCGCTCGAGGCCGCCGCGGCTGCGGAGCAGCGTCGCTTGGAGATCAAGGCCGCGCGCTGGACCAAAGGCCGGCAGGAGGAGGGCATTCTCCATCTAATCAAGGCGAAGACCCTGTTCCAGCGCCTGAAGCTGCCCGAGCCGAGGTGGGTCGACGGCACCGCACAATGGCATGTGAGCCAAGAGCAGGTGGACGCGGCGTACGAGGATCTCAAGAAGGCCTGCCATCCTGAGTGGAGCTTTCATCCTCAGGCTCAGCGCGGCTATGCTCTGCTCCGCGAGGCCTTTGACACTCTCTCGGATGCCAACGGCCGCCGCGATGCCTATGTGCGCGAGGTCGCCGAGCTCGTACGCGAGCGCGAGGCCCTCGTCTCAGCAACGTCGTCGACGACGAGCGGCTGTGGCATGGCAGCGGCCAGTGCCGGGGGCGCAAGTAGAAGCAGCAGCAGCTCACGTGCCGCGCTCGCAGCCGCTGCTGCTGCCGATGCTGCCGATATCGAAGAGCAGAACAAGAGGCGACGACTCATGCTTGAGGAGAAGCGCCGAGCTCTGACGGACAAGCCTGGGCAGGCACAACGACCGACGGCCACGACGAGCGATGTCCGTCCGAGCACAAATGTTGAAGACGACGGCGACGATGACGAAGGCGGCGGTGGCAGCGGCGGAGCAGCTGTGCGTGCGGCGCGCGAGAAGCTCAAGGCGGCTGGGCGAAAGCGGCGACCAGGCATGTTCTGAGCGCACGGGGTCTTCTCGCCAAATTCCTGGTACGCGGCTCGGCGAAACTGTGCAATTCCCAATGCGACAGACCCGACAGAGGGTCAGAACCGGCCTGTGGGACGTGGCGTCTAGCCGGGTCTACGAGTACGAGGCAGTTATCTGGATCTGCCATGGCAGGCTCGAGGCTGCGCCGTGCCAATTCGCAATTGCCCAATTGGATCTTAATTTATCCGGAGCCCTTATCCGGAGCCCTTGTCCGGAGCTCGTATAATACCGTACCTCCTCGAACGGATCGGTATTACACTGATCACTGTCGTGTATAATTACTTTGAAACCCGCCCCCGCCCGCCCGAAGGGGTGGGTTCTAGCGCTTGCGCTAGATTGGTTGTCTTCCAGAGCGCGAAGAACGTTACGGGGCGGCAGGCGCAACACGAACACCTCGACCCGCGTACTGTCGAGCCCGAAGCGCCGGCTGGCGGGTGAAACTAACATGCGTGCAACGTGCATGCATGCATGTGCATCCCATGAATATACAGAAGCATACTGTGCTTACCAAATCTGGCGAAGCGAGATCCGTAATTGTGTGACGTGTCGCATATCTCCTGAGACGTCGCCCAAAGCGCGCATTCTGATCCTGGTCAGCGGCTCCGCCGCGTTTCGTCGTGCCCCGCAGCACCCTCCTCAGACCCGTACTGTCTAGAATAGGGGACTCGGAGCTCGGCCTTTCACAAGGCCAGCTCTCGGGGCTGATTATTACTCGTTACTTAACATCCCTAACAAGTGTGATGCACAGACGAGAGAAAAGACGGGGGAGGTATTCGCTATTTTTTATGTCCCCTGGATTCAGCATTCACACGACCCACACATCACTAGTGACATCCCCACCACCTGATTTTGAAAAGAGTGATAGGCGCACATCACGTCACAGATTTCGGGATAACTCGACTGGTGCAGTGCGGTGCTTCGCTTTGTCGAGTCCCCGAGGGTGAAGCGATTGCCGATTCGATAAAGGTAGTGATCTTTTTATAGAAGGCCCGGAGGGTGGACGGGGTGGCTGGTGCGCCGTCATCTTCACTCTCAGGCTCTGTCTCTCTGTCTCTCTCGACGGTCGAAAAAGAGACGGGTTGAACCCACGGTTCGAAGTCCATCTCCATGTTGAGGCCTCCCATCTTGGTCGAAAGGTACTTGCTCGAAACGTCGAAAGGTACTAAAGCACAGTGGTGGACGACTCGTCGCTGCAGGTGGATGGGCGGGGTTCAGGGCGGGGTAGGGGTGGGCCATGCCGCGACGAGTTTGTCGATGCCACACTTTGTGCAAACGAGAGGGGCTGCATGCACGCTTCGAGCTTCTCGAGGACCGTGCTCATGCTCGGGCGGTCCTCTGGACGCTGCGCCCAACACTCGGCCGTGAGTGTTTGGATCCTATCGCTTGTTGAAGGCTTTGAGAACTGTGGCCGATTCCCCTGCAAGGAGCTGCGGAGAGCAGCTTCTCCCGACATCCCCTCAAAGGCGCGACGCTCGTGAAAGAGCTCCCAGAGCAAGAGTGCAAAGGCATAGACATCCGCACGGTCCTCAAAGCTGACGAGCGCGCGGCCCAGGCTGAGGCTGCTGCTGCAGCCGCCACGGCCGTCACCACGTGCACCGCTATGGAGGACCGCCTCAATCCTCTCGGGCGCCAGATACCGCAGTGTGCCCCCGACAGTCACGCGGCCAGCATCCCCCCCGTTACGTCTCGCATGGTTCGGCAGGCTGAGGCTCGCCAAACCAAAGTCGGCGAGCTTGCACACCGTGTGAGTCGCGTCGAGCAGAGCATTATCCGTTTTGACATCGCAGTGCAGGATGCCGTGCGAGTAGAGAAAACACAGCCCGCTCGCCAGCTGCACGGCGATGCAAATCTTCTTGTCGTCCAGGTGCTGGCGTGGCGGCGGCTCCATCAGCTGGCGGCCGAGCCACGCTTGCGGTGCGATCGGCGCTGAGGCAGCGTCGAGGGCGAAGGGTGACTTCGACGCGCGCGTGAAGCGACGCCAGGTTGCATTCAGGCTCGAGACGGTGGACTGGACGGCTTCCGAGGGGGGGTCCACGTTGCAGAACGCTGGCCTTGGATTGAAGAGGTATGCGGCGAGAGAGCCGCCAGCCATGTACTCGAGGACGAGCGCGGGACGCTCGTCAACCCACATATGGCCGAAGAGGGCGCAGATGCACGGGTGGCGCAGGCGACGCAGCATGGCCAGCTCGTGCAACATGGCTTCCTCCTGCGCGTGGCCGTTTTCGACAGCTACGTTGAGCACCTTGATAGCAAGGTCGTTGCCTTGCCACCGTGCAAACCAGACGGTCGCGAAGCCGCCTTTGCCGATCGGTCTGCCCATCGTAAGCGTCGAGAAGTCCAACACCTCGAGGTGCGTAGCCTCTTCGGAACGCACACTTGGGCGCTCCTGCGCACGGGCCGCCGTTAGGCTCACACCATCATGAAGCTGGGCGCACGTCCTTTTGTGCCGTAGCTGCCGCCGAAGGCAAGCAGCCGCAAACCAAAGCGCCACCACTAGTGCAACACTGGAGAGGAGGGCTGGCACGAGCTGGATTACGGCAGGCGCAGCTGGAACATGACTCGCGGCTGCATCCTCAGCAGGTGGTGTCGGCGGCGCTCGAGGCGGCGCGTGTGAGCACAGGTTATCGCGCGCGAGGTCGATTGCGCTCAAGTTGCTGCCCTCGTGGCACGGCAGCGGTTCCGCAGCGCCTGGCGGGCAGAAGCTGCCCTGCTCGCAAGGCAAGCACATGGGGCCAAAGAGGCCGTCATGCGGAGCGTAAGTGCCCGGGGAGCAGTCGACACAGAATGTGCCATTATCACCTTGGCGCTTGCCGCGCGGGCAGGCAGTGCACTCGGGGTCCCCCACATAGCGCTCGTAACCGAGCCTGCAGGAGGAGCATTCGCCGCTATCAATCGAATTCGGTGTTTTCTGCAAATCGACTTCAGTGTTTTCATCGCACTCGTAACAGATATCGAAATGGTCATCTCTGCGTGAAGAGGGAACGGGGCAGCGGATGCAGCCGTTGCCAAAGCGGCTGCGTGCAGTGCCATGCTGAGCGCATCTCATGAAAGATAGCAGAAGGCTGGGGCCGCCAGCGTTTCCAAGCAGCACGTCGAGGTTACCGTCGCCATCCACGTCCGCCACCGCGACCGACAACGTGAACGCGCCGCCGCCAGGGCTGTTGCCGGGAAGCGAGATGCTCGTCGGGAACGTGCCGTCGCCCGCGTTAAGCAGCACTCGGTTGACACTACCAAAGTTTCCAAGCAGCACGTCGAGGTCGCCGTCACCGTCCACGTCCGCCGCCGCGATCGAGTTTGTTAACGCACTGTCGCTGCGGGGACCGGGCAGCTCGATGCTCGTCGGGAATGTGCCGTCGCCCGCGTTGAGCAGCACCAGGCTGGGACTACCGAAATTCCCAAGAAGCACGTCGAGGTCGCCGTCCCCGTCTACGTCCGCCGCCGCGATCGAGGTCGTGCTCACGATTTCACCGGGCAGCTGGATGCTCGGCGGGAACGTGCCGCCGCCCGCGTTTAGCAGCACTCGGCTGGGACTGCCAGCGTTCCCAAGCAGCACGTCGAGGTCACCGTCGCCGTCCACGTCCGCCGCCGCGATCGAGTACGTGGTCGCGTTGCCACCGGGCAGCGTGATGCTCGTCGGGAACGTGCCGTCGCCTAGCCGTCGCCCGCGTTGAGCAGCACTCGGCTGGGACTGCCATCTTCCCCAAGCAGCACGTCGAGGTCGCCGTCCCCGTCCACGTCCGCCGCCGCGATCGATTTCGTGTTTGCGCCGCCACCGGGCAGCGTGACGCTCGTCTTGAACGTGCCGTCGCCCGCGTTGAGCAGCACTCGGCTGGGACTGCCCTGGTTCCCAAGCAGTACGTCGAGGTCGCCGTCGCCATCCACGTCCGCCGCCGCGATCGAGGTTGTTAACGCGCTGCCGCCGGGCAGCGTGACGCTCGTCGGGAACGTGCCGTCGCCCGCGTTGAGCAGCACTCGGCTGGGACTGCCCTTCTTCCCAAGCAGCACGTCGAGGTCGCCGTCCCCGTCCACGTCCGCCGCCGCGATCGAGGTCGTGCCCACAGTTTCGCCGGGCAACTCCATGCTCGTCAGGAAGGCGCCGTCAACTACGTTGAGCAGCACTCGGCTGGGACTGCCCTGGTTCCCAAGCAGCACGTCGAGGTCGCCGTCCCCGTCCACGTCCGCCGCCGCGATCGAGTACGTTAACGCGCTGCCGCCGGGCAGTAGCCGGGCAGCGTGATGCTCGTCGGGAACGTGCCGTCGCCCGCGTTGAGCAGCACTCGGCTGGGACTGCCCTGGTTCCCAAGCAGCACGTCGAGGTCGCCGTCGCCGTCCACGTCCGCCGCCGCGATCGAGTTCGTAAATGCGCTGCCACCGGGCAGCTCGATGCTTTTCGAGAACGTGCCGTCGCCCGAATTGAGCAGCACCAGGCTGGCACGGCCAGAGCTCCCAAGCAGCACGTCAAGGTCGCCGTCGCCATCCACATCCGCCGCCGCGATCGAGGTCGTTAACGCGCTGCCGCCGGGTAGCGTGATGCTCGTCGGGAACGTGCCGTCGCCCGCGTTGAGCAGCACTCGGCTGGGACTGCCATAGTTCCCAAGCAGCACGTCGAGGTCGCCGTCCCCGTCCACGTCCGCCGCCGCGATCGACCACGTGTACGTGACGTCGCCGGGCAGCTCGAGATACGTGAGGAAGGTGCCATCGCCCTCATTCAGCAGCAATCGGCTGGGCTCGAAATCGTTTCCAAGCAGCACGTCGAGGTCGCCGTCGCCATCCACGTCCGCCGCCGCGATCGAGGTCGTTAACGCGCTGCCGCCGGGTAGCGTGGTGCTCGTCGGGAACGTGCCGTCGCCCGCGTTGAGCAGCACTCGGCTGGGACTGCCATAGTTCCCAAGCAGCACGTCGAGGTCGCCGTCGCCGTCCACGTCCGCCGCCGCGATTGAGTTCGTTATCGCACTACCGCCGGGTAGCGTGATGCTCGTCGGGAACGTGCCGTCGCCCGCGTTGAGCAGCACTCGGCTGGGACTGCCCTGGTTCCCAAGCAGCACGTCGAGGTCGCCGTCGCCATCCACGTCCGCCGCCGCGATCGAGTACGTGTCCACCAGTTCGCCGGTCAGCAGCGCCGAGCTGCCATCCACAAATCGAAGTGCAGCTTCACCGCTGCCCAGTGGCTCGTTCCCCGTCCTCGCCAAAGGCTTGGGGAGGCGCAGGCATCCCGGCTCGGACGACAAGGAGCAAGCCGGTGGCAAGAGCGCGGCTCGAACTCCTGGTGCAGGCTTGACACGGGCCGGCCTGGGCATGGCAACGCAACCCACCCGCCCTGGTGCCGACAGTTGGGTGGTGCGAACGCTGTCGGGTGGCCGTCCGGCTCAAGATCCTGTGCATAGTCCCGTGGGGGAGGGTACCGCCTGCGGCCCCGACGCTCGACGTGCCAGCCAGGCTGTGCTGGCCTGGGAGGCTGTGCTGGCGGCAAGGGCGAGGGCGGCGAGGGCGACGACAACGAGGGCAACGGCAGCCATGGTGTTGACGGCGGTGGCGGCGGCGGCGGCGGCGGCGGCGGCGGAAAGAAAAAAAGAAGAATGGGCTCTCGAGGGCCGCAATCGGTGCAGTCGGTGCCGTACGTGCACAACAGGGACTCGGCACCGGGGCCACCGTCATCGCAAACGGCATCGGCCGCCCTGTAGCATATGTTCGTGCAGAGTAGTGCCGCCTGAAGCGCGGGGCGGTTTGACTGGCCACTCGGGGCGACGTGCTGGTCGAGTGAGATTGCGCTCTCGAGGGCGTCGGCGACGAGCGAGGTCCCAAGTCCCAAGAGCGGCGATAACGGCGGGGGTAACGGCGATGGCGCACCATTGGTAATGCCCAAGAAGTCGAGCGCCATGACGAGAAAGATGATGCGGGCAAGTCGAGACGCGGACCCGAAGCGGCCCACCGAGCCGCGCCCAGCACAGGGCAGGGACACACAGGTGGCGCGTACAGCACCACCGCCCGACGCTGTCGAGATAAGTCTCATGATGCCGCGCGCGAGCGCCGATGCGCGCAAGTAATCCGAGCGTAACGACACCTTTCGTCGATTCGAGAACGTTTTTCCTTCGAGGACTTTTCTTCGAAGTTGTTCATTCATGCATGCATGTAATGGTATGCGAGTATTGCCCGCCCGCCGGCGCACCTAGCTCGGGGAGCTGGAGTGCGTCTACCGCCCGGCAACTCCGCTTGCCTTGGAAGACAACTAATCTAGCGCTTACGCGCTAGAAACCACCGTGAAGAGTTTTCAAGGTCGGCATGGCGCATGCTAGGCGCATGCACGGCAATTTTTCGATCACAAAACCATTACAGATCCTCGATGAGCTTTTCCTCCTAGACACCTAGCATGCTTGCGATGGGCTCGCAACGCTCTCAACGATAACCACACCTGCTGCAGACGCCACGGTGCTGAATCCCGCCACAGCGCCTGCCGTCACAGCTGACGTGATCATATTCTTCTTCGTTCGGCTGATCAGCTGCGCGGCTTGCTTGGTGAGACTCGGGCCCTTGCTGCCGCCCGTGCGCCGCATCTGCGCGTTGAGCTCCTTAAATTCGAGAAGCCCAGACTTATTTGAGTCCCACTCATTGAAGAGCATCGTGAGGTCTTCGTCGCTCGCATCGTAGCCCATCTGCTTCACGCCCTTGATGAAGTCGGGCAGGTCGACCGCGCCGCGCCCTGTCGGATCGAGCTTGTGCAGCAGGTCCATCACGCGCGCAGCCGAGCGTTGGAGCATCTCTCGGAGCGAGTAGCGCAAGTACTCCTTGTACTCCACATTCCCGGAGCCATCCACGTCAAATTCCCGGAAGAGCGCCTCGGCCGCCTTCGGATCTGCGGGCAGCCCGACTGCTATCAGCGCACGTGTGAACTCTTGCAGGTCGACCGTGCCATTGCCGTCGGCATCCCACTCGCGAAATAAATCTGAAATCCTGCTCTGGTTGTTCACGATGGCCTCACGGAGCTCATCAACGTCCTGGATCTTTGTGTTGATGCCTCGCTTGAAGAGCGACTTTTCGAGCCGCTCCCCGGTGACAGCCTGCTGCATGGCCTGGTTATGGGCGAGGTCCCTGGCGAGCTTCTCGTTGAGAAGCCTCTCAGCCTCTCTCAGTCGTTCCAGCAAGGCCTCCCTCTCTGCATCAAAGTCGCTCACGAGCAGAGCCTTGGCTCGCTCAGCCGCGAGCCTCTCCTCGTCTCTGAGCCTCTCGAGCTCGGCAATGCGAGCTCGCTCGGACTCGACATCGTGCATCAGGCGCGTGCGCTCTGCTTCGGCTTGCTGCTGCAGTCTCGCCTTCTCGCCTGCCAGCGCGCCCAACTGACTCTGCGCGGCAAGCAAGGCCTCCGCTTGCGACACCTCCGCCGCGCGCGCCAGCTCGAGCTGCCGCTCGATGCTCATCTGACGCGCCTCCTCCGCATCCGCGTCGAACCCGGGGGCCAAGCCGAAGCGCAACCGCAGCTCACTCTCGCTCAGCTCGATGCCAAGATCACGCAGCCGTCGCAGCCGCAGCTGAAGCTGCGCCTCGAGCCGACGCTCACGCTCCTCGTCTCGGGCGACCTGCTTTGCGGTGCGCTCCTGCAGCCCTCGCAGTTGGGCGGCCATGCCCGGCCGACGCGCGGTCCGGATGCGCCGCGTCTCGCGCAGCAGCCGGATCTCGTTGCCGTTCATCTGTGCCACGTGGCGCTCGTACTGCTGGAGGATCTTGCCGTACAACTCAAGCATCTTCTCCTGCTCAAGGCTGTACTCCGCATCGCCCATCCCGCCGGTAGCGCCGCTAGCAACATGCTCGTCCCAAGGCCGCGACGTGGGCGGCGCGGGCGGCGCGGGCGGCGGTGGCGCGAGCGTTGCGGGCGGCGGTGGCGCGGGCGGCGGTGGCAGCACTGCAGGCAGCACAGGGGCCCCAGTGCGCGTCCTATGCGGCACTGCGTGCGACAAGGGCAGCTGCGGCTCACTTCGACCCGCCCCCGCAGTACCCGCATCTCGGAGGTTATCTCGTAGGAGGAGATAGCTTCCGGACGTCAGAAAGATGCCGCTGCTGCTGCCCGCCTCCTGATCCGCTCCGTGCCGAGGGCTTAACGCGGGGTCGAGAGAGCTCCAGGTCTCCTGACGCAGATCAGGAGGCAAGTTCTCCTCGAGCAGCTGCAGCAGACCCTTATCCCCCGCACGGCCACCAGCTAGCCTCTTGACCATACTCTCGAGCTCCCCTATGCTGTCTCCTATGCTGCTGCTGCTGGAATGGACTGCTGTTGGTCCGCCACCACCCGCGCGGCGTGCCGAGCCGATGGGTTTGCTCTTTGCCGACTGCTTCGCTCTCCGAGGGCTGGGTGGCAAATGTCGCGTACCACGCGGAGCTGGCGGTGCGGGCGCAGGCATCAGCAGCAGCTCAGCCTCGCGCTCATCGTCCTCGTCCCAGGTTGGCAGCTCAGTGAGAGACCACTTGCTCTGCGGCATGCTATGCGGCTCCTCTGGCCCAGCCACCGTTGCCTTGCCAGTACGCTGCCTCGGTGAGACTTGGGGGAGAATTGAGTTTCGTGGCGAGACTCGAGGTCGGCTATCCGGCTTGCGCCGAAGGCGCTTGTGCAACTCTTTGAAGTCGATCTGGCCACTCCCGTCCTCGTCGAGAGAGTCGAAAAGCTGCTGACACACCTCGCTGCTCGGGCTCAGCCCAAGATTGAGGAGGGCTCGTCTAAGCTCACCCACTCCGATCGTGCCAGACCCGTCCGTGTCCAGCTCGCGCATCAAATCTGAGGAGCGCGCAAGATTTTGCCAGAGCGCAGTTCGGATCTCTTCCACGAGCGTCTCGGCAGTCGCTTCAGAGTCCAGCAGCATGCCGCTCAAGTGCCCTCCACGGCCCGTCTTCGAGCGCGGAGCAATTGGTACCAAGCAACCATACACGTCTCGGTTATGCGTCTCGCCATCCATCGTGTGAATTGGCCAGGCAAAGGGCGTGCCTTTCGCTGCGCGCCGCTCCACCGCGCCTTCGATCCGGCTTTGAGGCAGGAGGGCGCCTTTAGCGCTCCTGTGGCCCGACCTGGGGGCCGAACGCTTCGTTCTTCGAACGGGTCTCTTTCTCTGTGGAGCGTTACGCGACTATATTGCATGCAACTTATCGATTCGCTACAATGTCTCTGCCGGGCCCCTCATCTCAGCACGTGAATGACCCCCTCAAGCTTCACGGGCACCTCCAAGACTGCTCTCGCACTCATCTTCTCATACGCCTCGCGGCGCACTCGGGAATCCACGTGTACAAAGTGCCCGGCGCCGATCGAAATCGCCGTGGAGTAGTGCGAACCAGAGGCAAGTATGCAGCCCACATAGCCGCTGCTACGAGCCGGCTGGCTCATGAAACGAGCATGCGTGTCGTAGACGACGCGTGGCAACGTTTGTCCGCTGCGCGCGTATTGTGTAGCCTTCACTATCCGTTCATCCTCTTCGGACAGCAACGGATCCCGGTGCGGCACCACGTCCAGGACGTAGTCGGCGAGTCGCAGGCCAAGCTGCTTGAGTGCGAGGGAGATGATGCTCTTCTGAAAGTCGCCAGCTTCGTTGTAGAAGCATTCCACAGGCACCCCGATGGCCTGGCTTTGCTGATCGGCAATCGCTTGGAGAGTAGCGAAGCTCACATAGGGACTGCGACCACGGGTGCAGATCCGCAAATCATGGGAAGGGAATGAGGGAGGACAGCAGGGCAGAGCCAAAGCATGCTCTGGGTGGCGGAGCGAGCGATGATGCACCCTTGCAAGAGGTTGTTGATGGCGTGGACGGCGCAGTGGTGATCCTGCTGCCCCTCAAATGCAGCGAGTCGATGGAAACCGCTACTCCCGCCGCCGATGGCAGCACCACGAGCGGAACCCTCGACGACTGGCTGGTGCCTTGTGAGTTTATGCACCGCAGCCGCTGAGTCGCTTCCCGCCAACGGAGCCGAAGCTACCTCCCGAGTTCCGGTGCAGCAACAACAGCAGAGACGTCGCAGCCAGCGGATTCTGTCAGACTGAATCGGCTTGAGTCCTCGGCTCTCCTCGAGCGCGAGCGGCGCCTCGAGAGTTGCGGGACCGCCGGCCGCCATTCAGTCAGACCCGGCCACCATGCTTCGCGGCGCCTTTTTGGGCGCGGTGCAATCAACCTTTCCTGTATGTTATTTCTCCCCTCTGAACCGCCTGGGTGTCGCGTCCGGTGCACAGGCTTTGGAAATTCATTTCCAAAAGAATACCGGGTAGTCTTCGAAGCCTCAAATTCAACCTCTCCCGCGACCGCAACCTGCTCAGCGTCAGGAGCTGCCATCCAAACCCACCGCAGCACCTCCCGTCGATGAAAGCCGTCCCGCGACGTCCGCGCGACCCTCGCGAGATTACGCACGATGCCTCCGACCTATGGTTCAACGCGCTCCACGGCGACGCCGCCGAGGTGGCCAACGTCATCCGCTCCGTGCCCGATGGAGCAGTCAACCATCGCGGCGTGCGCCAGTGGACATGCCTTTTCGCGGCGGCGACGCGCGGCCACGTTGAGGTCGCCAGGCTGCTCCTTGAGCACGGTGCCGATCCGGAGCTCGAGATGGAGCAAGGATGGCGCGCGCTCATGACAGCAGCACAGCAAGGCTTTGCCCCGATCGTGCAATTGCTGCTCGAGCACGGCGCAGACCCAGGCGCCAAGAACAAGAACGGCGACACGGCGCTCACGCTGGCCGAGGCGGCGAACCACAAGACGGCGCTGGCGCTCTTGCGAGCGCCCCCGCCCGCGCTCAAGAGCGTGCAGCCGCCGGAGACAGAGCCGTCCCTCGCACCCGCCGCGCCATTCGTTCTTATTCTGCCACCCGCGCCCGCACCGGCGCCGGCGCCACTCGCCTCGATCGAGGAGGAGCAGGAGGCCGCCAATGTCCGCGAGGTCGTCTCGCGGCGCGAACGGCTCGCGGCCCGCCTCTCGGCGGAGATCGGTGGCATGAAGACAGAACGGGCCACTTCTCTAGAGCCGGCGAATGTGCCTGCCGAGAGCGCTCTGCAGATCGTCAAGGGCCCCACGGACGCCGAGCTGAGGCAGATGCGCGTGAAGCAAATGCGCGAGGAGCAGCGAGCGGCCGTAGCTGCGGCGTTGGCTGCAAGAACACCGACAGTGCCGTCGCCGGCACCAAATGCCGCGTCGGCGCCTGCAACCCCTTCCGCCATACTCTCGAAGTCTCCTGCGTTTCGCAGCGGCGCCACCACGCCGATGACACGTGGCACGCCAGCCGCTCCGTCCACGGCCGGATCCACGAGCAGCGCTGCGCCGACAGTGCTCGTGACGCTCTCGCGGACTCCAAACGAAAGCCTCGGCCTTGGGCTCGGCTTCGATGGCGACGACGTGGTGGTAAAGGCCATTGGCAAGGACACGCCGGCGATGCGCTGTGGACTGCTGCGCGAGGGCGATCGCGTGGTGTCGATCAACGGCGAGCCGGTGAGCGCAAGATCCGACATTCGTGCGCTCATGACGGCCTCCTCCGCAGTCACACTGGAGATCGAGCGCGCAGTCGAGTACGACGACGTTGACGAGACCGAGGAGGCGCCAGAGTCCGTTTCCCCACAGGCGCCAGAGTCCATGCCAGCACCCGCGCCAGCACCGGCACCGGCCCTGGCGAACGCAGAGACTCTACTGCGAGTGCGCGTGGCGGCTGCAGCTCTCTCCACCGAGCCCTCTGCTGCCGCCGCAGCGGCTGCAGCTGCCGCGGCGGAGCGCCTTGCTGCGGCGCGGGCGGAGGCGGAGGCGGAGCGCCTAGAGGCTCTACAAGAAGAAGCGGAGCGGGCCGCGCTACTGGCGGCGGCGGTGCCGGCGCAGATTGCGGCCATTGCTGCGGATGAGGCGGAGGCCAAAGGACCGCATTCCCCGGCGGAGGAGCTGGTGGCCGAGGCGAAGCGGCTCATGGCTGAGGTCGATGCGAGCGACGCGACCGGGTTCGCGATGAGCGAAGCAGAGGCGGAGTGCCTGGCCGCAGAGGCGGACCAAATGGCCGAAGCAATGTACGCCCAGGCGCAGCTATCGGCAGATGAGACGGCGGCAGAGAGCACAGCTACGGAGGAGGCCGAGCATATGGCTATGGATGAATATGCGGCCGAAGGGGTCCAAGCGATGTACGTGCAGGAAAAGCTGACGGAGGTTGAGGCAGCGAGGACAGCGGCAGAACATGCTCATAGCATGCACAGGGAGAGCTTGACATACACCGAAGAGGCGCCCGTGACGGCGCCGTCGCGTGCGCCTGCGCTGTGGGCGATTGCTCGCAACGCGGTCAGAGTCGCGGTGACTCTCGTGCGGACTCCGAACGAAAGCCTCGGCCTGGGGCTCGACTTTGATGGCGATGCGGTGGTGGTGCAGGCGATCGGCGAGAATTCGCCGGCATGGCGTTCGGGGCAGCTGCGCACGGGTGATCGCGTGGTGGCGATGAACGGGGAGCCGGTAAGCCCCGCGTCCGACTTGGGTGCGCTCCTCAAGCACGCTACCACGGTCACTCTGGAGGTCGAGCGCGCGCCCGCGGTCGCTGAAGCGCAGCCGTCGCCGCGCACGGGAACCACCTCTGTGAAGTCCATGCGTGCTGTCCTCGCGGCTCATTTCCAGCGTGACGCCAAGCCGCCCGTACCGACAGCTGGCGCCGCCAAGCCGCCCGTACCCGTAGCTGGCGCCGCCAAGCCGCCCGTACCCGTAGCTGGCGCCGCCAAGCCGCCCGCGCCGGCTATCGGTACGCCCGCGCCGGGCGCATCGAGCGTCGCGGCGGAGGCAGCGAAGCTCGCCCAGCAGAAGCTCAAGGCATGGGATCATCTCGTCTCGCCTCTCGAGCAGCGCGCAGCGGCCGCCAGAGCCGCAGCTGCGCAGCCATCTGAGCCGCGAGGGCCGACGCGATTTGCGACGCTGCGCCCTGTGAATGCGCCGGAGGGTGGCACGGGCTCAGATGGCGCGCTCGCGCCGTCCAATGCGCAGTCCTCGGCTGCGGCGGACGAGGAACCGAAACGCACGCCGAGAGTGGGTCGCGCGTGGCTGGCCGCCCAGATCGCAAAGCTCGAGCAGGGCGCTGAGAACGCCCCGCCGCCGTTGCCGTATGACGAGCCGCGGCTCTTCGATAAGAGATCGCTCTTCGGCTACGGCCGCATCCGCGAGAACGCTCGCCAAAGCATCGTGAATGCGTCGCCTTCGGTGCCGCCTACCGTCTCGCCTGCCGTTTCGTCTCATCTCGGCCCGTCACCCACCGTCTCGCCTCCCCTCGGAACGCCGCCCATGGCGCAAGCGCAGGCATCGTCACACGAGGTGCAAGCGATTCAGGCAGCGCTGGCAGAGGCACATGCCAATGTGGAGCCGGCGGTTCAGGCGTCGATGCTGCCGGAGCCAATGAGCGCCGTGGTGAGCGCGCGGCGCCCTTCCTCTTTTGGGACGGTGCTCGATCCACCTCCGTCCCTCCGCGCAAACCCGTCGCCACTGGCCGATGACAACGCGCAGCTGCTGCCCCTCTCGGCGCGCTCGTCGGCGCCCGTCTCGGCGCGTGGCTCCGCGCCCGTCTCGGCGCGTGGCTCCGCGCCCAACTCAGCGCGTGGCTCCGCGCCCAACTCGGCGCGTGGCTCCGCGCCCAACTCGGCGCGTGGCCCTGGCTCGGCGCGCGGTCCTGGCCCTGTCGAGGTGGAGGCGATGCGCCGGTCGTCGCTCGAGCGCCGACTCAAAGCGTTCGAGACGGCGGCGGCGGATGAGGCGCTGCTGACGGAGCAGGGACAGGCGGCCCTCGCCGAGCTCATCCAAGATGCTGTACGCATGCGACTACCCCCCGCGCTCACCGCGACGGCGCGTCGGAAGCTCCACGCAGCCAAAGAGGGGTACCAAACCCCACACGGGTACACGCCGATGGGGTACAAGAAGGTCCACGTTGGCGGCGGCGAGACGCTACGCATGCGCCCGATGCCCGCGCTCGGGAGCATCACGCCCCAGGCGGACCTGTATGTGTTCTCAGCCCGTGCGACGTCCGCCCGAGGGGAGGGCGCGCGCGCCCAGTACGGCGCCCAGGACCTCGAGCCCCTCGCGGTCTCGGAGACGGAGGAGGCGGCGCCGTATCGGGCGCTGGCGGCCGATCAGAAGGGCGCGAGTGCATCCGTCGTTGCGACGCCGCCAGCCCCAGCGCCTCATGCAGCCCCAGCGCCTCTTGCAGCCTCAGCGCCGATGCAGCCGGCGCCGGGGGACACGCGGCGGCCTTCCTCCTTCGGCACGGTCCGACTAAGTGTTGGCGCAGCTCCGACGCCGATGCAGCCGACGCCGATGCAGCTGGGGGTCGCACGGCGGCCTTCCTCCTTTGGCACGGTCCAAGGTGTGCGTCCCAGCGCCGCCAACAACGCGATGCACACGCCGCAGTATGAGATGTCTGCGCACGAGGCCGCGCACATGGACACACGGACTCCGTGGACGCACCCATCGACAAACCTGCCAGGCGTCGCTCTAGAGGCCGAGGCAGTCGATGAGACCGCAGTGGCGGCGGAGTCCGAAATGGCACTGATGGCGGTGGAGGCAGACCCCGCCGGCGCCGCCCCCGTCAACGACGACGCCGACGACGCCAACTCGCAAAACCCATGGATTGAATCTGACCAACCATGGATTGAATCTGACGAGGCGCTTCTAAAGGCTTCCGCCTCGCTTCTCCGTTCTCAGCGCTTTGGAGGGGAGATCGAGTCATCACCTCTCCAGCCGCCTCTGGCGGCGGGGGTGGCGGCCGCGGAGCCCACTCCCTTGGTCGAGAGGCGTCGATTCTCGAGCTTCGCGGACGCCGCCGCGGTGCCGACGCATCGATTCTCGAGCTTCGGGACCGCGATGGGTGTCGCAGAGGATGACTCCTTCTCGCCGGTGCGGACGAGGGGTGCCGTGGCAGGCGACCCGGCCGAGGGGATGTGGACTTTCGCGCCCCTGCGTCACGGCGGCGGTGCCGAGTTCCGGCGCGAAGTACGCGCCGCCACGAGCCAAGAGGTACCCGGCTACGCCGTGGCAGGCGGCGACTCTGCCCAGAGCTCCTCGGCGAGGGGGTCCCCCAGCGCCTATGATGTGGATGGATGGCCTCACTGGCCGAGGGCCAAGCTCGGTGCCGAGTCGCTGCTGGGTGCCGAGTCGGTGGCGGCCTCGGCGACGGCCTCGTGCACCTCGTCACGATGGTGCTCCTCGTCCTCGTCGATTGCCTCGCCGACAGCCCCACCCTCCGCCCCGGCTTTCGCGGAGTTGTTCGACAAGCACGTGTCCACGGGCGTGGCCCCGGGGGTGGCCCCGCCTGCCGCGCGCCCACTGCCACCGGCGGTGGCGCTGCCACCGCAGTGCCGTGCGTCGGTCATTGGCTCCGCAGGCAGCGTGGGTAGTGGTTCGAGTGCCGGCGTGAGCACCGGCAGCCCCGCCCACGTCGGCTCACTCAGCGATCGGATCGAGATCGGGATGCCGCCGATTCCGGCTGCCGACGCGGCGCGCGCGCTCGCGGACTGCGAGCAGGAGCACATGAGCGTTGTCGCATCGAGCCGGCGTGTGAACAACGTGCCCGCCGAAGCGCGCGCTCGCGCCGCCCTCACCATCATCAGCGAGACGACTGTGAGCTTGACCGCGCTGCTCTTGGCCACGTATGAGGCAGATGCAGCCGAGGCCGCCGCCGCACAAGTGGCGAGTCAGGCACGCTTGTCCACGCTCGCCAGCGCGACGCGGGCGTGCTGTCGACGCGGCATCCAGGCGCTCGAGGCGCAGCGGGACGGCGTGCACGCGGCGCGTCGCGCGCGCCTCGGAATCCACGGCCCACCTGACGAGGCGCTGCCGGAGCGGGCTTCCCCACAAGAGGAAGCCGAGCTCGCACGACTCACCGCCAAGATGCATGCGGCGAGTCAAGCCGCTCAGGCCGCCGCCCGGGCGGCCGTGAGCGCCAAGGGCGCGTCCCCCATTGCCGCCGAGAAGCAGAGGGCGATGCGCGAGTGGCTCAAGGCGAATGTGAGCCCTCTTGCGGCGGAGGAGATGCGGTTTGGGTCCGAGAGGGCGGCCGAGGGCTTCCTCGAGAACGCCGAGGGGGCAGCGGTGGAGGCGGAGCGCGCACTGCATGCTTACCAGAACGAGCTGGCGCTGGCGCTGGGCGCAGAGGCGGAGCGACTAGAGCGGACGATCGAGGCGATCGGGCTCGCGATGCGCGTCGCAGGCCCAGTGCTCCACCGTGCGGCCAACCAAGTCTCGGTGGTGCTGCGGGCGCTCGGGTTCTTCTCGGGGGGTCTAGTTGAGATGCCTCTGCTCATGCTGCCCGTGCGCCTTGACCGGATGATTACGGCGGCTAGTGCCTTGCACACACCTCGCAGCCCGGCCGACGACGACGGTGCAGGTGGAGCGGTGCGCACCAGCTTTGGCGATGCCTTCACCTACCACCTGGCACGGGGCGAGACGCCGTCGACGCGGACGATGGACGCGGCGGACGACGCCGTCTCGGGCACTCTCGAGGTGCGCTTCCTGTGCGCGCAGACGCTGCGTGCCGTCGGTGCGCCGCTCCTCATCCCAGATGGGCGCGCCGCGCTGAGCATCGCCGCGCCCGCACTCAAGCTTTCGCTGTGCGCCATCGAGGCGATACTCATGGCGGGCCGTCCCTTTTCGCCGGACGCGTTGCTTGCGTGCATGGAGCTGGACGAAGCGACCGCCGCGGCCGCAGCCGCCGCAGAGGCCGCAAGTACACCCCAGTCGGCGGCGGTCGGGGCGGCCGCGGCGGTGCTTGATGCACTCTCGACGACGCATGCGCTCGTCGACGTCTTCCTCGACCCGTCGCTTTGGAATCCTGCGGACCTCGAGGCCGCTGCCAAGGCCGGCTGGACGCCCGACGGCGTCGAGATTGCGCGCCTGATCGCCCTCTCCCTCTCGCATGTATTCCCAACGTTTGGAATGGGTGGCGCCGTGCCGAGCGGTACGTCCTCTGTCGTGAGCTCGAGTCAGCTGCTGCTCACTCAGGAGCTCACCATCGGTGGCTTCCGGGTGCTTGCGGCGCATGCACACGCGCAAGGCACGCTCGCCCACGGCTGGGAGCGCATGACCGACCTCGCAGGTGCGAGTGTATGGGTGGGCACGGAGACGACCCAAGTATGGGCGGACGATCTCGGCGCGACGGGCTTCCTGCCGCTTCGCACCAAGCAGCTGCCCACCATTTTGCCCGTCGCCGCCAGTCTGCCGGCAGAAGGCACGTCGCCGCTGCAGGTGCAGTTACCAGAGAGTCCTGTGCTGAGTGCTGTGCTGAGCGATGCCAGCCGGCCGCCCTCCATGTCCAGCGCCGGCGCGATCACGTATTCTCTGGATCCGGAGGCTCCGCCTGCACTCTCCGAGGCGTTCACCATCCTGACCAACTCTCTCGTGGTGGCGAGCAAGCGCTCGGCCGCCCACATCGTCGAGCAATCCGCGAGTGTGACCGCACAGTGCGTCGCCGGAAGCCGCGAAGAGCTCGAGCGGTGGCAGCGGAGCCGTGAGGCACGCGCCATCGCCAAGTGGGGAGCTCAGGTGCAGGAGAACGTGGTCGCACCGGTCTTTGGCGCGGTGGGTCAGGCAGCCCTCAAGTGTGGGGAAACCATGGTGGGCGCACTGACCAACCGCGACCGCGACGGCTATCGGCAGGCTATGGAGGCTATGGAGGTGCGCATGCACCAGACGCTCCGCTCGTCCCTCGATGCGCATCAGCTCTCGATACAGCAGATCGCCCTCCAGCAGATGCAGATACAGATGCAGCAGCAGCAGGCGCAGCTGGCACAGCTCACGCATGCACAGCACGCGTACCAGATGCACCAGATGCACGCACCAGACGCACAGCATGCACAGTATACGCAGGCGTACCAGATGCTGCACCCGCAGCCCTTGCTCGCGGGCGTACCCAGCGCGACCGTCCACTCCGCCACCGCGCTACAGCTCGAGCGCCTCGCGACCGAGCTTGCACGCGTGCACAAGGATCTTGCCGAGGTGAAGGCCAGCGCCGCGCCTATCGCCCCCGAGGCCGCCGCCGCCATCCGCGGAGCCGTCGGAGCCGCCGTGGCCGCAAGCGCCGCGGCTGATGCCCAGCTCTCGAAGCTCTCGAAGGTACCCAGCCCTCCGGCCGCGGCGGCGGCAGCCCTCGAAGGCGTTCGAATGGATCGCGCGCGCATGAGCACGCCACCCAAGGGACCTGTCCCCGACGAGGTGATGAAGGGCGCAATCGTCAAGGGCGCGTGGCCAGTGCGCGTGCTCGAGCTTGAGGAGGGCCCCGACGTGACGGCGTGAGATAAATTGAATATCGATATGTGTCTTGTGAGGCGCATCCTGGAGGCTTCGACAGAGGAGAGATGTGAAGCGCTACAGTAGGGAGAATGTGTCAGTGCCTGTGTGGAACGCGTGAATGCGTGTGGTGCCTGTGTCGAGGTTAAAAGAGACTTGACGTCGACAGTATAGAGTATTTTTTCGACGCATTCGACTTTGTTCGCTGTGGGTCACCTCAGTACGCGCGCTCGGTTACCGTATCGTTAACCGACGACCGACACTTCCACGCGAACGAAACGTCCGTGGATCAAACGACCCGTATCAGACCGCGGCCCGTATCAGACCCGCCGGATCAGACCCGCCGCCTCCACCGGCACCGCCTCCGCTGCTGCAGCATCTTCCACAGGGGTCGGCTCTAGAGCTCGTGATGACTCCTCGACGATGGGCAGCGCAGTTGGTTCGTCACTTGGTTCGTCAGTTGACTCCTCAATGATGGGCTGCGCAGCGTGCACGCGAAACGCGGCTGGCGTCGTGTCGGTTTCGAAAGCAGCACGAGCAACTGCTAGTGCGGCAGCCTTTGCTGCCGCCTCCACCTTTGCCGCCTCGAGGGCCTCGGCAGCCTTTGCCACCGCCTCCACCTTTGCCGCCTCGAGTGCCACGGCAGCCTTCGCCGCCGCGTAATACCTCTTGGCCGCCTCGAGTTCGGCTGACGCGGCGGCCAAGGCCGCTTGCTGCGAAGCCGCTTGCCGCACAGCTTCTTTAGCCCATTTGCAGCGCGTCAAAAGCAGTTTACAGAGATTTTCCTCTAGCACAGATCCGTGATGGCACAATTCATCGGGCAGCGACGCGTCGAACATGCATGCAAAGCCGAGCATGATTGCTACCAGCTGCGAACTGCTCGCGCCGCCAAAGATGCGCACAAATGGCTCCGCAGTCGTGCCTTCATCGATGAAGCTGAGTTCTGCTGCCTGCTCCGCGGCAAGATCAACGTCAGGAACAGCAGCCAGTGCAGATGGCGGCGGGCTCAGAAAAGCGAGGAGCAAGTCCCTCACGTCACCTCTCAACTGCTCTCGCACCAGCGACTCTAACGTCTGTCCGTGCAGCATGGCGTACTCGTACCGCAGTGCTTGCGCCGCCTCCAAGTCGGCTGAGCCGATCACTTCGATGAACACGTCCTCACGAAAACGCCGCAAGGGCCGAAGCGCCTGTGCCGTCGTCAGGTCGGCTGAGCCGATCACGTCGATGAACACGTCCTCACGGATGCACCCGAAGAAGCACGTTTCTCGAGCTGCGTGCAGCTGCCGAGCCTTCCGTGCGGCGTCTGCGTTTCTCAGACTCCCGCCGCAGCCGTCGGCAGCGCTTGCAGCGCCATCTGGGATCGATTTGAGAACACGTGACACGCGTCGAGAGAGCATGGTCCGCGTCGGCGAGGCTGGGCACGTACGCTGAATGTGGTGAAGGAGCGTGCGTCTTTCGAAAACCGACTGACCTTCGCCGAGAGCAATGCGTTGCTCATCGAACGCCCGTGCAACGACAGCAAGCTTTCTCTCCGGCATACGGGAGAGCACTTGAAGCAAGCCAACCGTTGAGATGTTGTGCAGTTTAGTAGCAGATTCCGCAGCTTCGAGATGGTTACGCAGCTCTGTCTCAGTGGTGCACGAGGCCGAGGCTGCATTGACCAACATTTCGCCCAGTAGTGATATGGAGAGCTCGGCGAAGCGCTCGTACAATGAGCCCGTGTACCCATGTGCTGTCCAAGCATCTGGCAGCCTCTGGAGTGCAGCATCTGGAGTGCAACCGATCAAGGCTGCACCGTCTTCCGCATACTGTGCGTTGTGCAGCCGTTCGGCGATGATGCGAGCTTCGGCCGCTGGGTCATACGTGGAAGTGTGCATCTGACACGACCAACAAGACCGAGGTCATCACACCAGCGCGAAAGAAAATGACTTGTACGAAATCTGACGAAACTCGCTTTGAATAATTGCCTTCGAGTCGCACGGGCTACGTGCATTTCGCTTGGCAGCTGCTAGCTAGTATGTGACCAAATTCCAGAAAGGCCGAGTGTGAGTCGCTTAAGCGCGAACATCAAAATCGCGAACGCACGGCGTCTCGCACGTCTTTCTTTTTGCGTTCTCCTTGGCGTTCTCGCCAGCTTCCTGCATGCGCCGCTGCTCCGCGATCCTGCTACATTAAACTACATTAAACTAATTGACATCACTCACATCAGGATACGTACATGTAACGTATAACAAACCCCACCAAATCGTATTGAATTAACTGAAACCCGCACCTGCATGTTATCATACTGCCAGAGGCACTTACTCCCCCACCCCTTGTCTCATGTTAGGGGTTTGTTAGGGTCTGGAGTTGGAGCGAGCGAGTGTCTGCAGTTGCATGAGACCAAGGTTCTGTGTCGCAGTTCGGGAACTTAGTTTTCATTATAGTGTCATTACAATAGCATCATTTAGGAAAGTCGCCGTCGGCGACGAATCCCTAGATCCTAATTCCTGGCTTTTTGTGATTTGTTTTGCTTCGGGGCCCGAACTATCAGCTTCGGGGCTCGAACTCGCACTGTGCGGGAGTGATGCCGAAGGGGCAGCAGCGGCAGAACGGCCTCGCAGAGTGGGAGGCTGCGATGATGCTGAGCGACGACGAGGTTGACGATCGGCTGTGGGATGGCGCTTATAAAGATGGCTGGCGCATTGTTCCGAGGGCAGACGCCGAGGGATGTGCCCGTGGGACCATCCGGTACACCTACGTGGCACCTTCAGGTGAGCGACTTAGGTCCAAGACGGCGGCATACGCCGAAAACGAGGGTACCCGCCTGTTGCACCCTGCGACAAGTGACGCGCAGATTTCTCCTATCTCGGCCGCCGCAAAACAAGAGGCCGATGAGGCCGGTCTAGTGCTCGAACGTTCAAAACGCTCAGCGACGGGCTATAAGAATGTGGTTCGCATCCGCGGCATGCGCAAGCCCTTCAAAGCCGAGATGATGGTCAGCAAGAAGGTCATGAGTCTGGGCTTCTTCTCGACTGCGGAAGAGGCAGCACTCTGTTGCGCCCGACAACGCGCAGCGGTGCCAGCAGGGGCCCGATGCCTGCACCTCTCTTTCGCGACTGTGCGCACACAATGGCGTTCCGACTGTGTGGACGCAGATCCGGTAGCGACCAAAGTTGGCGCACATCCGGCGGTGGCGGCAGCGTCAGATCCGCCGCCGCCACCACCGCCGCCGGACGCACGCGCCGCCTGACGCGGCTGCCTAGCGGCTGCCGGTGGCGCGGGCGATGCGGCCCGGTAGTGCAGATAAGTGCAGAGGGTGTGGCCGAGGAAGGCATTCTCGGCGCTCGGGCACGTCGGTCTCGTCAGCATCGGCGACAGGTCGCCCTTTCAGCTCGCACGAGGGCTACACGAGGGCCGCGCGCACTCGGTGGAGCCGATGGAGTGTGAGGATGTGTGTACTGGCTACAAGAACTGCGGCAGCGGAAACCGCGTGCGGAACGGCGTGGTAGGTGCTACGCCTGTAGTCCTCGTGTACATGTTGTAATCGGTATCTCTCGATCTGGGCAACGGGGGGCACGAGCAGTCACATTACGTCTCGACCGTATCTCGACCGCCGCTCCCGGTACGCTTTCGGCTTTGTGTACTGACTACTGTGACTCATCTCTCGATGTTCGATGGTGTATGTGTCGTGTCCAGTCGCGTAAATGTTCTGCTTCAAGCAAGCAAGCAAGCTAATTAGTCGAAACAACACAAGTACCTAAACGCCTGCTTGCTTGCTAGCTTTCTGCTTCAAGATCATCACGAGGGTTGCATGCGTTTCGTTTTTTCGAAAATGCAGTCCAGTTTTCTTTTAGGAGTCTTTGGAGGCCGAGGTTCCTCATGCGTGAACTTCATGGATTCATGGAGAGTGGCTACAGCATATCGGAATATGAAACTATCCCAGTCCCGGGACATTGCACCGTGAGCGGCATGTTCGGCGATCAATCCAAGCCGACGATCCACCAGCGGTCTACTTTCACTATCACGGCCAAGGATGCGAACGACACGCAACTTGAGGGAGGCGGCGATGCATTCTTCGTCCACATTCGCGGCGCAGACCGTGCACGTGCGCGAGTGGCGGACAATCACGACGGCACGTACACCGTGGCGTGGAAGCCAACTATCAGTGGCAAATACAAGATCTGCGTCTCTCTCTTTGGTGAGGCGCTGAAGGGCAGTCCGTTCGAGGTGACTGTTGATGGGCCGGTGCCGCACCCGTCGCGATGTGAGGTACGCGGTGAGGCGCTTTTTCGCACCACCGCCCGCGTGCCCTCGACATTCGAGATCAGCTTTCGGGACCGTGCTGGCAACACTGCGCACGCCGTTGAGCTCGACGTGTACGTCACGCCCGTGCCTGACGGCCTGTCGAGTCCTGTCCAGCATTCGGCGTGGGACGTGGCGACACAAGCCAGCGACATGCGTTTCCTCTCCAAGAACAAAGCTAATCGTGAAGACAGTGGCGACGGCAAAGGTGGCAGCGGTGGCACGGCGGCGATCAAGGGCGGCAAAGTGACGAAGGGCGCAGGCTCGCCAAAAGGTGGATCGTCGAGTGGATCGAGGCCTGGATCGCCAACGGGAGAGGACGCGCAGGCGGCGGCGGCGCCCAAGACGACGGCCAAGGGGGCCGTCAAGGATGCAGCAGCATCGACTCGAAAGCAGATAGCCAAGGGTAGCCCGCGCAGTCCGATGGAGGAGACGGAGGAGGAGGCGGAGGAGGCGGCGGAGGAGCTGATCTCGCTCAAAGACGGTGTGTCCCGGCGGCGACGCGCGTTTCCGATTCAAGTCGGCCGACACCCCCTGCACGCGCGCCGCCAGCCCGAGCCGGGCAGCGACCCGCTGGGCGTGCAGCTCGAGCCGGAGCAGCTGGCGACCGTGCTCGAGGAGCATATCTCAAGCGACGGTCTCACAGTGTACGCCTGCGTCATGTTCGAGGAGGTCAACCTCGCATCGCCCGATTCGCCCCGCAGCAGCGCCACGGCCGTCATGCAGATGTTGCCCGACAACAAACGCACCACTGAGCCGCCGCGGGACGATTCGCCGTTCGTCCAGCCGGAGAGGCCGCACTCGCCGTTACGGCACCCGAGTTCGATCTTCAGACTCGACCTGAGCGGCTCTCTCAACTTGCTCACCTCGAGACCAGCCTCGCCTGCACTAGGCTCGAGGCGACACTCGGGTCGACTGGGCTCGCCCGGCCGTTCGAAGCCACCGACGGTGCACGTCGGCTGGATCACGATCAAAGCCCAAGGCAAGAAGCTGGTGAGTTTCCGACCCTCGCTGCCACGCTCTTGGCCGGCTCCTTCCTGCTGCGTGGCTGCATCTCTACCCACTTACTACCCACTCCATTCTGCAGCCCCCCCGCGTCTGTGACTGCCTCGCGCGCCTGTGTGTGTGTGTGCCGCGTGTTGTAGGTGAGCAGCCGCGTGCGATTGGAGCCATGGGTACGTCAGCAGGCGAACCTGTTGTGGAAGATGCAGCAGCTCAATGACCGTCTGCAGCGACAGAGCGGCGGCGGCGAGGCGGCACTCGACCCGACCGGCGTCGGCTTCGCGTACGGCTCGGTCTTCCCCGGCGTCCTACATGGCAAGGGACTGCTGCACGAGACACACAAGGTGAACTACTCCATCAACAGCGTGGGCCGCTACCTGCTGCACGTGCGCGTGCGTGACCAGTCTCGGCCGATCGCCGGCTCGCCCTTTGCGCTCGTCGTCGAGCCAGGCGTCGCGAGCCCGCACAAGACGTGGCTGCAGCCCGAGCATGGCCAGATGCGCGGGGAGGTGGGCCTGAGCGCCGGGGATGGCTGCCAGCTCGTGGTCCGAACGTACGATCGCACGGGGAACATGTGCAGGGCGGGTGGCGCCAAGGTCACAACAGGGAAGATGATGAGTAGGAAGCTCCAGCTGCAGGGCCAAGGCGTCGAAGGCGGTATCATCGACGACCTCCGGTCTACGTGCATCGACAACGCGGACGGCACGTACAGGCTCACGTGGAAGAGCAAGAAGCGAGGCCCAGTGGACGTCGAGGTACTCATCAATGGGCAGCCTGTACGCGGCTCGCCCACCCGGCTCGACTTCGTGTCGACCAAGCCCTTGCTGCACAAGACGGTCCTGAGCGGCGAAGGGCTCAAGATGGCAGTTGCAGGCCGGCCAGCGCCGATCAAGCTGGCTCTCTCAGACGAGTACAACAACGCGTCCTCGCCGGAGGCGGGCTGGCGCGTCGTTCTCGCGATCACTAACAGCAAGAAGAAACTGAACGACATCGAGGACGGCAAGACTGACTACAAAGGCGAGTGGTCGCTGACGGTGCCGGGTGAGTACAATGTCTCGTACATAGCCACACAGGCAGGGTCCACCGATCTACACGTTTGGCGTGAGATGGAGGGCGCGGCGCGCGAGGCCTTTCCCGATTCGCCCTTTTCGGTGCATGTCACCTCGGGCGAGGCCGTCGCGAGCAATTCGAAACTAGACCAGTGGTCGGTCGCCGCCGTCGCGTCCTCCAAGTCGAAAGGTAGCCCCAACTCGAAGAGCACCAAGGAGCAAGCGGCCGAATCGGCTGCCATGGTCAAGTCCAGGGTAGCCACCGCGGGCGACACGGTGAGCGTGCGCGCCTCGGGCATCGACCAGTACGGCAATGTGGCGCACATGATGCCTGAGATGCTCCGGGCGATCGTCGTCAAGCCGGATAAGACATCCTTCCAGCAGCCGATGTCGGACGTAACCAAGGCCATCAAGGGGGGCAAAGATGTCCAGGCCAAAGGCAGCACGTCGACGATGTACGAGGTGCGTCTTGAGGCGATCACGAGCGGTACATATGAACTCGCCGTCGAGCTCGGGGGCGTGCCCATTGTCAACTCGCCGATTAAATTCGACGTCGAGCCGTCAGCACCAGTGCCACAGCACTCGAAGCTCGTGCTACCAGAGAATGCGGAGGCGCTCCGTGCCGATCTTGAGGCCCCTTCGACCGTGACGCTGCACACGTATGATCGCTATGGCAACCGGTGCATCGTCGGAGGGTTGCGCGTCGCGGGCCGCCTGGCGATCGTCAAGCAGAGCCAGTCGGATAACACGGTCCTCCAGCCGAATAACAACTCGCTCAACGTTGTAGACAATGGTGATGGCACCTACTCGATCCTCGTTGCCGTGATGATGACCAGCACCGTGAAGCTGATCATCAACATGGACAAGGACATGCCGGGTACTACTGGTGAGATGCCACCCGTCCAGCTCAGCTTCGTCAAGGCCGACGCTCCCAAGGACGACGCTGAGACTCACTCAGTCCTGGGCTCAGCCAGGATTGAGCCTGGCTGACAACTAGCCGCAACGCCATCGCTCAAGCTCCGCGGAGGATCTGAAGACAAGAAAGCATCGAGGGTGAGCGACGAGGACAGTGGCGACGATGAAGTTGTGGGGCGATAGGAACCAGAGGGAAGTACTGTACACTCAGAGCGAGGCAGTCTTTGACGCGAACAATCGACGTACGTGACAATTTGTGTGCAGACGACGCGTGACCTCGAGCGCGTCGCGAGTCCTGCCTCTTGACTGACTGTGTGTGGTGAAATGCCATCCTGGAGTGTATGAGTATAGTGAGCTGTGTGCATGGCATTTAGCGAAAAACTTGAACTGAGTTCGCAACTCGGAGTTGGCGTGGCAACGTGAGACGTCACTCGTCACTACGTCAGACGACGATTGTGAATGGAGGTATCACGTCAGGTAACTGCGTATTCGCTCCCAGCGCTCAGCATAAACGCGCCCACCTGCGTATACACACCTGGGAGCGTGTACATGTACGTTGAATCGTTGTACCACGACATGCATGATTCTGCAACCGCCCGCAAGAACCGCGAGAACCCGGGTGGCGCCGCCGCCCGCTCTCGCCCGCCGCGCTCTGGCTCTGCCGGTGGGTTGGCTCTCTCTGTGTCTGGTGGTCGTCTGGGCCCTCTAGGCTCGTGGCTGTGCAACCTCGACGCTAACATGAAATAGCTATCAGAAGATACTTCGTGGACCGGGAGGATATCCGACAACTTATCCGCGCAGTCAGGTATGAACCTGTCACAGGTCCTCGACCCTGGGCCGGCGGCGTGCGACCAGGTCTTTCTGTTTGCACGCAAACTTGACTGCGGTCGACAGAAGAATCAAAGGATTCGATTGTAAAATTGAACCTGCGGAGCCTCCTTGAAGGGATCTGTCTCGCAGAACTTTTTCCACGGCGCAAAGTGTGGCGCAATCAAGTGCGCATCAAAGCCTGCTTTGCCAATGTACTCTTCGTGGAGGTAGAATACGTTCTCCGTGGTCGTATCCTCGCCCACGAGGAATGCAAGAGCGCCTGCCTCGTCGCGATTGGTGCCATCCCGATCGGCCAGGATGATTTCGAGGAACTCTGCACGTCGCTCAGGCTTCAGTACAATTTTGACATTGAGGCAGAAGACCTGCGTGCCAGCCTCGACGGCCCGCTTGCCTATAATGGCTTGCACGCTCTCCGCGGTCCACTTGCGCGTATGCCAATAGTGCACACCGATTGCCGCCACGACCGCAGCAGCGCCCGCTGCGACCAACACGTTTGTAGACATAGCCGGTACAGTGTACAGTATCCCTACTTGTACTGTAGCACGAGAATGCTGTGAAGCGACTGTGTGAAGGTCCCATAACTTCAGTCGTCACTGCTCATCGCCGGGTTGTGGGATCGTCTTTGTTTCCGTGGGTGTGTTTTTTCCCCGTCTCACGTTTGCGGAGCATCGATCTCCGCGGGAGGTCCGACGCCCCTCGTGGTGGAATTGGACTGAAGATGCACTTCGGAAGAATGTCGCACACACTCTGCACCCCCTTTGGGCGTCCAGCGCGCGGCCCGATGCTGCTCTTCCTGATGCTCAGCCTCGCGCAAGCTGCCTCACCGCCGCCGCCGCCGCCGTGCAGCCAAGGCTGCAGGCCAGCCTCGGCAGCAGTCTTAGCGTTGTGCCCAACTCTCACTCAAGTCTCCACGCAAATATCCCCAGCCGATGAGCCACAGCAGCTCGTGGCCGTGGCTGCGGCGATTGGTGCCTTGCCATCGGGTACCATAAGTTCTAATTGCAGACGCTCCATCGCTGAGTTCATCTGCATGCGTTCCAACATGACCTGTGCGACAACACAAAGGCCCTGCAGGAGCACATGCACAAGCGTCGAGACCGTGTGTGGAAGAATTGTCATGAACATTGGCGTGCGTCCAAACTCTCCACCTGGCATGTTTGATTGTCAGTCGTACCCGAACGACAACTGGCCCCTCTGTGCCTCCCCTAGCATGTCGACCTGCATCTTGCCAACCGTGCCACCGCCGCCACCACCAGCACCACCCCCGCCGTCGCCACCCCATTCGCCGGGGCCACGTAGCCCGCCGCCACTACCACCGCCCCCACCACTACAACCGGGTCCATGTAGCCCGCCGCCACTGCCACCGCCCCCAGCCCCGCCATCCTCTCCGCCACCATCCGCTCCACCATCTGCTCCGCCATCCTCTCCGCCACCATCTCCGCCACCATCCGCTCCGCCATTCTCTCCTCCCTCCCCGCCACCTTCGTGCACCAGTAGTGGCTGCAGATGCAACGTGAATGACGGTACCGGCAGCATCCAGCTATTTGATGCGTGCGGACAGTGCCGCTCAGCCGACGGCCCTTCCCTGGATGCATGCACGACTCTGATGCCGGACCCGCACATGCTCGCTCACTTGGTGCTCTCCTCGATCATCGTCTCTGGCCTCCTTATGCTCTGCGGCATCGCCATCAATGCACTCGCCTCCCTATGGACCCGCCGCACTCGCATCAAGCCATGGAGCACGCCTGTGGTCAAGGTGCAGGGCGACCAACGGCTGGTCGTAGGTCCGCGGAGCGACTCGAGCGGCCTCAGCCCACAGCCCAAGCAAGGTTCGCGACTCGGGTGCTCTATCTTCATGCTCTCAGAGGCATGGGCTTCCCTGCAAGCGCGTGCCTTTGGCAGGCTGGGCTATCACGTCGCACGCCGCCCGTGGTGCACACTTGCGGCCATATTCATTTTCGCTTTGGGGATGGCCTTCGGCCTTTTTTCCATGAGGGTGCACAAGGACGCGTTGACGATGTGGCTGCCGTCAAACGCCGTAGCCACGCATCATGCCGCGGTCTACTCTGCACTGACTGGACGGCCGCGGCCGCGCTCCCTTCTGGTGCTCATTGAGAGCCATGCTGTCACAGCGTCCACGTCGTCATCCTCCACTTCCCCACTGAAGGCGCTTTTGCTCGAGGCGATGGAGATTCATTACCTCGTTACATCATCGGGTCTGTCCAACGTCTCTGCCGCCTCCGCCCTCTCTGAGAGCGGGTTCTTCAGCCCACTCATGCTGTGGGGCTACAGTGCTGCCACCCTCGAGGCTGACTCGGATCCTGCTGCCACGCTTCGTGCTAGCTTGGACAGTATAGGTATCGACGGAGGAGTGAGTGCCGGCTCGTTGAGATCGATGGTGCGGTTCTCTTCCAACCCAGACAACAATGCGGAGCCGGCCGTCATCGAAGCGCTGCTCCTCGCTTACACGATTGACGGCGAGCTGGAGGACCGTGCCATATATCGTGCCATAGACTTTGGGCCTCTTTGGGCCTCTTTTGGGGCCTTTTTTGGCTGGAGGACCAAAGCACTGGATGCCCCCCAAAGCACTGTGGACCGTGCCATAGCCTTCGAAAAGCTCGTGGGCACGAACTTATCTGCGAGTATGGCAGCATCCGCCTGGGAGCACGTGGCGCGAGTGCATGTCTTCTCCGCATCGGCCCTGTCGGATGACTTGTATGCCGCAGTAGGGAAAGATTCACTCATGATTGGCGCATCCATTGCGATGATGTGCGTGTACGTCGGCTTCTTCATCCGCCGCAGCGACGGCGGCAAGCTACGCTACTCGCCAGCCCTCGCGGGCTCCGCTGTCTTCTCTGTTCTACTCGCGACGCTGGCCGCGTTTGGTGCGGGCGCGGCTCTCGGGGTGGTATACAATGATAACTGCAACATGGCCATCTTTATCATTCTGGGTGTCGGAGTCGACGACGCTTTCGTCATCGTTGGTGCACTCGACGACATCCCAGCAGCAGAAGCAGCACCAGACGCGGCAGCAGCAGAGGGCAAGGGTAACAGCAGAAGCAGCAACACCACCACCACCAGCCACGCACAGCCGCCTACCGCGGAGCAGACTGCTGATCGCATCGGGAAGGCACTTGCCAACTGCGGTTCTGCCATCCTCCTCTCCTCAACCACGAATGCGATCTCGTTTGCATTAGGTGCGAACTCACCGCTCCCCGCGCTCCAGGGCTTCTGCACCTACGCGGCGCTGGGGATGGTCTTCGATCTCCTCTTCCAACTCACCTTTTTCGTCGCCGCCGTCGCCCTCAACGAGCGCTATCAGGGCTCTCGACTCAGAATCCCCTGCCCCCTTGTCTCTCGCATCAGCTTTGGCTCCTCAGGCGCTTCAGCGGCGCAATCCTACAATTCCAAACGCTCACGCTTCCGATTCCGTGCTATCGCTGCATGCATCCTGTGCACCTATGCCACGACGCTTGGCCTCTCTCTCAACGCGTCATGGTACCTGGGCGTGGGATTCCGTCCCCAAGAACTCGTGGCCAGCTCCTCCTCCATCGCCGGCTTCTTTGAAGCACAAGAGCGCCTCTTCCCGCGCTCACCCACGCGTGTCGAGCTGGTCGTGGTGCACGCGCGGCGCGACTCCTCGCCGGATCTGGACGACTGGGTTCCGATGCCGATCTTGGAGGGGGGGACGTATGCCACGCTCGACCGTTTGCACGGAGCCCTACACGCGATGCGAGGTGTGCCGCGGGTTGCCGGTCAACAGGCCATCTCCCCGCTGTGGACGTCTACGTTTGCCCAGAGGCTACGGCAGGGCTCATTACCTTCGCCTGCTCAGCTTGGGAGTCAGCAACTGCAGTCGGAGTTGGCCACGTTCCTCGCGACGACCGACGCGAGGACCCTGGAAGGGGTGGGTATCCTGGTAGCTGATAAGACTGTTGTCTTTGGCACCATTTGGCAAGTGCTCATCGACGATTATAGTGCGGAGCAGATGGTACAACTGCGCTCCATGCTACACGAGACTGGGGTGGAACGCTCGGCGTTCGCCTTCTCGGCCCTAGACATCTACTGTGAGCAGGACGCAGGCCTCCTCGTCTTCGCACGTGATAACCTACTGCAGGTAATCGGCGCAGTGCTTGGTACGGCACTACTGCTCACCCTCAGTCCTGGGTTTGTGTGCTTGATGGCCGCGTGCACACTCTCGTGCGTCGCGCACATGATTGGGTGGATGCTGCTCACGCGGATACAGCTCAGCTCAATCTCCCTCGTGCCCCTACTCATCTCTGTGGGGCTGTGCATCGATTACATGACGCACATCGCGCATGCATTCCTCGAGGCACGAGGCACACCAGAGGAGCGCACACGCGCCGCCTTGGGCTCGAGAGGCTTCGCTGTGCTGAATTCGGGTGTGTCTACCGGTCTCTCGGTGGTACTCCTCGCCCTGGGAAAGTCGGCGATCTTCACCACCTTCTTCTGGATGCTTCTCGGTGTCGTCGTGATCGGCCTCTTCCACGCCTTGCTCGTGCTGCCCTTATGCCTGTGCCTACTGCCCGCATGGGATCAGGATCAGCATGGGGAGTGCAAGGCCACGAGCATAGCGTCGGTGGTCGATGGGAATCTTGTCGTCGAGACTCCTACTTTCAACCGTGCATGTGGATCCGATGTCGAGATGAGTGCCATGCACAATTATGAGACCTCGGGCACCGTCTTCTCATCTTCCTCATCCATCTGATAAGTGTGGCTTGGCATTTACCCATGCCATTGAACACCTCCACCGGTGACCGGACCGTCGGGGATGCGGGATGCGGGGCGGCTGGGGAGGGGGGGGGGGGGGGGGGGGGGGGGGGGATTTTACACTCCAGGCGTCGAGTCTGTTGTGAGTGTCGTGCAGGTCGTCTGCGACGTCACTGAGTGTCCGGTCGTCGTCGCACGTCGGCAGTTGGCACACAAGCATAATTTGTCCCGGACTAATGTAAAGAAACTCAGTTCGCGAAAGAATTTCTGTAAGAATTTCTGTTTGTAAATCGCGTCGGAATGAGCGTCATGATGGCGTCGGGCCACTTCTGCTGCTTACAGGGGGCGGCCAGATAGCAGATTGGTTGTCAGCTTGTACTCGCGGTTTCTGAGGACAAGGCCGCTCCACCTCCCCCTACCTTCCGCCGATTCAACGGCCTTTGTACAGCAGGCTGTGTCGGCCACGCCTCCGTCCATGCGATAGCGGCTCCCGTGCTTGGGGACTGCGCGTCGCGTTGAAAAACAGCGTCGTGTCGAGCATTGTGTGTGTGAGTCAGCATAAGGCTGCTCCTGCAGCGGCCTCCGCCACGAACGCCATTGAGCGGCTGCGCGAATCTTCGAAGATCGAGCGACTGCGCTACCTCTGGTCGTCGGCCCAGCAGCACCCGGGGATACCCGACTTGCAGCGCATCCTGCTCCTCGGACTTGACCGACTGGCGGCGCACGACGAAGCTCCCTTGCCGAACCGAGCGCGGCAGCGGTGCTGCGGCAAGTGCTTCGTGCCGCTCGTGCCTGGCTTCAATTCTCGTGTGACGCAAAGCAGACATCCACGCCGGCCGTCAGCTCGCCGATGCGTCTTTCGCGTGCATTGTGAGTCGTGCGGCCATGCAAATGCCTTCCCGAAGGTCGCACCGCCGAGCAGCCGCTCGAGCTCGAAGCCACCAGCGACTGCTCCATCGCCGAAATCTACCAAGAGTCGCAAGCCCGCAAGCCCGATTCTGCCGAGTAAGAAGCGGCGCGTTCAGCCCGCTCCCGCTCCTGCCCCCGCCCCTGCAGGTGATGGGTTCTTCGGATTCGATTTTGTTCCGTTGTTGGGATCGTGAGTATACACCTTGAGTATTAGCGCGACACTCACGACTCCACAAGTAATCATGTTGTACACACCTTCAACTGACAATCATCATTCCTACCTCTTGCACCCAACATTTACATTAAAAAACTCATGCCGCACTAGCGGGCGCTAACGTAAACGTAAAATCGAAAAACGGCAAAACGAAAAGCAGGCGCCGCGGTCCGGAGCCCACGCCGCGCGCGCAGCGCAGGACCAGCGATCCGATCGTGCACGCCCCTTGCCGCGCGTGGAGAGCCATTCTGATCTCTGGGGGGACAACATATTTTCTATTAATGAGGGTGTGTTTGCGCCTTCTCCCAAGACCCAAGCAGCATGGTCCGCGTCATTTCACGTCGGCGTCGCCGTGTGCCCGTACGGCACGATACCAAAGAGTTCGGCCTGGCGGGGCGTGAGTCGCGGCGGCTTGCCGTCGACGTACCACGGCCGGCGCGTGCTCTCAGTGGCCTCGTCGAGCTTGCTTGTGTGCCAATACTCGCGCGAGGGTGCGTGATCGCCTGTATGGCCATGCCGGTAGGCCTCCACCTTCTTGGCGAGCACATGCGCCGGCGTGAGCGCCGCTGGCAGCATGCAAGTGTAACTCACGGCGCGGAAATTTGGGCGGGGGCCGAGCGGCGGCGCGGCCGAGTGCGCCAGGTCCGAGCGCCACAGGATCACGTCGCCTGCCTTGACTGGTACGCGACGCGGCTCGAGGCCGGCGGCACGCAGCTCGTCGAGCTCGGCGTCAGTCAGAGGCACCCAATGGGAGCGACCGCGGTGCGTGCTCTTGGTCAGCTGCTGGTGGCAACGGTGCGAGCCCGGCCAGCACAGGAAGCATGCGTCCTCGGACTGTTGATCCAGCAGGCTTGTCGAGCTCTGGATGTACTGCAGCCCGGACTCGCTGTGCCCCTGGTCAAAGTGCTCACCCGAGGTATGGCTCGGTTGGCCACACACGAAGGCCTGCTTGTCCACGCCAGGGTGGATACCGCGCCCCTCGCCCGTCGCAGTCGGCCTGTGGAAGGTGAAGCCCTCCTTACTTGCATGCAGCTCGCGTGTGCCGTAGAGCGGTTCGAAGACACGTGTAGCGAGCTTCTCACGAAGCTCTGTGAATACCCAACCCGCCTGGTGCGTCTGCATCATGTCGCAAAAGGAGCGCCAGCCCGAATGCGGCCACGGGTCTGGAGCGGCAGCTTCCTCGCCAGCCTTGTGCCCACCCTTGGTGCCCGGGTACTTGTACCCGGCCGGGTACCATGAGGCGGGCTCGTCACGTAGAACGCCCGGTGAGACCCGCTCGACATATTCCCACATCCGACTGAGCTCTTCAGCACACTCTGACGTGCTGAGCACGCCCGGAAGCACGATGTAACCGTCCTTAGCCAGCGCCTCCGCTACGTGCCGCCCGAAGACCTTGTGGCCGTTGACGGTTGCGCACGCCAGCGCCTTGGCCGTAGATAGGTGCGCAAACAGGGCATCGTGAGGGCGCGCCGGCTCGGCCCCGTCAGAGCCGTTGGAGGCTGCAGCCGCGACGGAGACATGGCCATCGGTCGTACCGGCTTTGTGCACGGCGCCACCGGTCATGGAGGCCATGGGCGTCGTAATGGGCGTGGGCTCAAGAACGTGCCCGTGCTCGTCGACAATCTCGGTGATTTTGCCGTCGGGGGTCTCGGGGTTGATCTTGAGGATGTGCTTGTGTCTCATGGGAATGCAGTACATTGCGCCGTCGTGGGCCAGCACACCGCCCTCCCACTTATTGGCGCCGGTGAAGCCCGAGCCAACGGTATAGACAGTCTGCGTCGCCACGTCGATGCACAAGACGCTCGCGGACTTCAGAGGGATGCCGTAAATCCGCCCATCGGCCGCAAGAAAGCCGTTCTGCCACTTGTTGCAGTTGAGGCGGCCAGTGCGACCCTCAAGAGATTCGCCGACCTCGTACGCCGTCTGCGTAGCCGGGTCGACCTTGAGCACAAAGTCGGCGTCGGACGGGATGCAGTAGATGCAATCGTCCGGCCCGAGCACGCCGCCAAGGTACTTGTACTTGCGGTCGTTCCGATGGTGGCAATGGTACGTGAAAGGGATGACAGTAACCTCCTGCTTCATCGGATCAATCCTGAGCACGCCATCCGCGTTCGCAGGGATCCTGCGACCAGGGGGGTTGGACAGCGTAACTCCGGTTGGCTGAAGGAATAGGGGCAAACAAGCGCAGCCAGGGAAGAGAAGGGAGTGTGGGGAGCCCCTGGCCAGTCAAAGCTTAGGCGTACCCGTAGATGCACCCATCACGCCCCGTCACACCACCGTGCCACTTCCAGCCACCGCCGTCGAGCTCTCCAAGCATCGTCACCTCCTGCGTCATCGGGTTGATCTTGAGGACCGCGTTGGCACACTGAGGGATCCCATAGATACACCCGTCTCCACCCAGCAGCCCACCGTACCACTTGTGCTTGCCCGTAGGGGACGCTCCAGGCCACGGACCGCCGAATTCTGTCACTTTTTGGGTCGCCACGTCGATCTTCAGGATGGTCTCCGCAAACTGTGGGATGCCGTAGATGCACCCATCGTGCGGGCTGAGCACTGCGCCATGCCACTTCCACAGGCCCGGGATCGGCCCGCCGATGTGGCTGCACTGGTCCTCGGAGCGCGTGCAGTCGATCTTGAGCACAGTCTCAGCATGGCTCGGAATGCAGTAGATGGCGCCGTCAGGCGCCGCCACGCCACGCAGCCACTTGTACTGACCAGGATACGGCCCACCGATCAACGACACCTTGCCGGTCTGCACATTCAGCTTCATGACGCGCTGTGCATGGCCAGGGACGCCGTAGACATTGCCATCCGCGCCCAACACGCCGCCGAGCCACTTCTCCTGGCCCATGAGGGGCTCGTGGTTCATGAGGGCAGCAACCGCCTTCGGCTCCTTGGCACGGCGGCGATGACGACGATAAAGGAGCACGACAACTGCTGTTGCGACAGCCGTCATAGCGACCATCCGGCTTATTAATTGCATTACGATCGGCTTGATGATGCTCGACTCGCGGTGAACTCGTGTGTGCGCACACGCGCGGCGACGTGGCGAAGTGTGAACTGAACCTGTAACTCAAATAAGGTCAGCTCTCGAACACTTATTCATTTGAGAACTCGGGAAATGAATGGCTCGAGCAGCGGCCCTAGCTCGCCGATGCGTACGGCGCTACGGCGCTGTCGCAGCGTCACTCCCTGCCGTCGAAGGACCCTCAACAGAATCCTCGAGCTCGACTGTCTCGCCACCGACCTTTATTTGCCAGATCTGCAACGTCTTCGACCGTACCCATGAGTGCGCATTGGACCAGCGCAGCACGACGAGCGCTGAGGCAAACCCAGCGGCATCGGTGCTGGCAGCAGCAGCGCCGCGTGGCACGATGCAGCTCCCCGAAACCGCGCCGTCGCGGGCGGCGAACTTGCGATTTGGCTCGAGTACACGCTCCTTGACGTCACCCGGCAGGAAGCACGCCACTGAGAACTGGACGTGATCGCTCGCTATGGAGAACCTCCAGCTCACCAGCTGCCCTTCAACTGCGAGCCGCGACTCCTCGTGAGCCCGTCCTGCGCCTATCATCACCTCGGTGGGTGCTGACGGCTCCGAGTCGTCCCCTTTGTCGTCAGCCCTCTCCAAAGGGTGGCCATCGTCGTCCGGCGGCCGTTGCACACCCGCCACGCCGTCGAAGCTACTGAGCATCTTCATCATCATCGGCGCATCCATCATCTGCAGCAGTGCTGCACGGAAATCGCTCCCGTGTAGGCTCACCTGCGCAATCACGTAGTCACAAGCAGCGTTGGTCCACATCCAATGGTCCAAATCTAATGCGGAGGAGGTGCGGAAGCCACGCCCGTGCAGGCTCATCACATGCTGCGTCGCCACGGGCATCCAGCCATAAGGGCTCATCAGTGCTCATCAGTGCTCATCAGTGCTCATCAGTGCTCATCAGAGGTCATCAGAGATCACCTTGCGCTGCGTCGCCACGGGCATCCAGCCAGCGGCCACCGTGCGCTTCCACACGGTAGTGGCCCACAATGGGCAGTTGATCACAAGCACCTTCAACAGACCCTCGGCGAGCGTCCTGTTCAGAGGCGTCTGGAACTTGGAGTCGTACGCAATCCAGCGACGCGACGACAACTGCCACACTTTTGCGCCCCGCAGGTCGACGATCAAGCTGCGAGCACAACGGTTCGATCCGATGAGTCTGGTTGAGCAGCTGGATGAGGGCGAGAGGGCACAAGGCCAGCTGGATAGATGGGCGCGTGCAGCTCTCTCTCTCTCTCCCTCTGAGGTTCCAACGCGCTGCAACCTCACATCATCTTGACCATCTGACCCTGCTCGACGGACAGGCGCTGCAGCTGCCCCATGCGCGACTCGCATTGTGCCAGGTAGAACTCATGCATGCCCGCCTCGCCGATCTCGTCCAAGATAGCCGCGTACTGATGAAGGCGCAGCGGCTCGTACACAATGACGTGGCCGTGCTTGCCGATCCCCACAGTTGGGATCCCCGGCTTGAACTGATTCACCGCGGCCTGATGCGGAAAGCCCGCCGTCTCGTGATGGCAATCAAGGTGAGCCCACTTCTCGTGAACTTCATCCATGTTGAATCTGACGCGCAGCTCCAACATGTCGCGGACTGCTGCGACAGCCTGCGTCACGTCGTTGTCGTACCCACGCAGGAAGCGTAGCAGCCGGATGTCTCCAGTCACATCCTCAAATCGAGCGCTCGGCGCAGCCTTCAAATCTGCTTCAAGACGCTCACGCATCGTCCTGAGCTGCTCCTCCTCCTCAGCGGTTGCGAGCGACACGTGAAATTTGTTCTCGTCGCGCGCGGCGCCGGCTGCCATGTGAAAGAGAAGCTCTGGGAAGAAGTTTAGTCAAGTCAAGTCAAGTACCGGTACTGTACTGTAATACTGCACTGACTGCCGACTTTACTGAAGACGTATTCTGGCGCTTACTTTTCTGGGGAGGGGACACGGCAGCCGACGAGCGGTGGCCGTACCGGCCATCTCACTGGCTGGTGGTGGACTGGTTCTGCACGGCATACAAATTGGGCGACCTGGGGCTGAGCTCGAGCTCCCGCGAAACCCGCTTATATTTCTCATTGGCCATCATCTGCACCTGCGTGTCGGCCTTGAGCTCGAGCTCGGTACGCGCGAGCTTTCTCTTCTCCTCGGCCTCCTGCTGCGCAATTCGGATCTTTGCGTTGTGCTCAGTCTCCTCGAGCATCGCCTTCATCATGGCAGTCGTCATGACCCGCGGCTTTCCCAGCGCCGTGTCAAGATCGCTCTGGTCGGCGTCGGCCTCCGTGGAGTCCCGCATGTTCTGCGCGATAAAGTCATCGAATTGCGCAATGGAGCCAGGAGTGAAGCCAGCAGGAATTTGCATGTCGCCAGCATGTTCCTCGACCTGTTCCTGACCGTCCCGCAGCATGCCATCGATGAGGTCTCCGGAGACCATCCGGCCACTGACCTGCTCCGGGTTGGCACGCATGATCTCCTTGCGTACCGCCCTGGGCAGCATCTTGCCATGCGTGGCCGCCGTCGGCACGTACCGCAGGCTCTCGTGGTACAAAATCTGGCGGCACCCCACCCAAGAGTTGGCCATCATCGCTTCGGCGAGCACTCGCTGCAGCTCTCGCACGATCATCTGCAGCCGCGTCGTCTCGCGCGCGTGCTCGCGCGCGAGATCGCGCTCGCGCGTGCGCTCCGCGAGCATCGCCTTTGTTGCCTGGTGCGCTTTCTTCTCGCGCTCCAGCTGGCGTTCCAAATCGTTTGAACGTTTCTGCTGGGGAGGACACCGAAGTTTCCAAGCGTAGAAGCCCTTCCACAGCTCTCGCTTCACGAAGCGGGCGCCAGCCCTTTTCTTCAGCTCGCGAGCGCGATTCGCCTCCCCGTGCCACTTGCCCCAGCCTCGCGAGAGCTCGAGCGACATGATGCGCTGCATGGCTATCCGCATCAGGTGCGCCACACGCATTTCCCGCTCCTTGCCGAGAGTTCCGTCTATCAACCCGAGCTTGCGCTCCTTCTCCTTGAGGTCCTCGCGAAGCTTCTCGTTCACCTTGCGCACCTGCAGGAGCGCGCGGTCGAGGTCACGGATCTGCGCCTCGAGCGGCTCGACTATCCGGCGGATGCTCCCTTTCGGTGGGTAGTGGAAGACCCACTTCCGAAGTGCAGCGTGGCGCGCGGCGTCGCGGAAGCGGCCGGCGGCTTTGCGCTTGAGCTGGATGTAGTACTGAGAGTACGCCACCCAGGACGTCCAGCCGCGCGACAGGTCTCCCTTCATAAGCCGACGCACTGCCACGTGCCTCAAGTGCTCGATTAAGTTGCGACGCTTCTCCTCTTCGGTCTGTGCGAATCTCTCCTCCTCCTGCTCCTTGAGCATGCTCAGCTCGGCGATGGTGTCGTCCCTCTGAGTGATCAGATCCTCCGCGCGTTGCAGGTCGACGAGCAGGGCGCGCTCGACCGCCGACGCCTGGTGCCGTAGTAGATTGTTCCCGCGGTGGAGATTGTACTGCGCGGCTAGGATCTCGTGCATCATTTCCTCCTCGCCACGTTCGAGCTCCGCCTGGAGCGAGCGGATGAATGCCTCGCGCTCGATGGCGCCCTGCTGCGACGCGGCCAGACTCGCCGCCGCCGCCGCCTCGAGGCTGCGGCAGGTTGCCTCGAGCTTGTTCGAGAGCACAGCGCTGCGGTGGACAAGCTGGCCGACGGGGTAGCGCGCGCCGTGGGTGGGCGGAAATTCCATGTCATAGTCGCGGTCGATGGCCTCGAGCGCCAGCTTGGTCGCCGCGCGCTCTTTCGCCGAGCGCTGCAGGGTGCGCGAGAGCATGCGCATCTCCTCGTCCTCACCATTGAACCGTGAGAGCGGCGGCGCCACCTTGGAGAGCAGCCTGGAGCGCGATTTGGCGTGGTCCTCGCGGTGCTCCTGGCGCATCGCCTGCATGGTCTTGCTGATTCCGAGCTCAGATTTGCTCTTCAGCATGCCCATCACGCCCAGGCCCGCCGTGTGCCGCACGCGAGGCGAGCCGACCACCTGGATGGGCTCCATGCCTAAATAGCCGATCTCGGCACCACCGCTGCGCTGCAGCGAACCGTTCGAGGCCAATGGAGTAAACTGCAGTCTGCCGGGCCGAAGTTTGCCCGCGAGCGACGGCGCTGAGCGCGTCATCTGCTCCGTGCGCGTGAGCGGAACCTCCATGCCGGGCACGGGACTGCCTATCATGCCTAAAGTTGAACCGTTCACGCGTTGGAGAGTGAGGGCGTGCGTGCGTGTTTGCGCATGAATTTTCAGAAACATTTTAGAAAAGACATTCTTCTAAGTCCTTGCTACAGGTACGTGTAAATCTCGTGTCCTCGTCCGTACATATATGCCGATTTCGGATATGTCACGTCGGCTTCCACAACAATGGTCGCGCTCTTGCCCTTGCAGGATTTGCTCGCGCAGGCGAAGGCGAAGGCGCTCGATCCCGCGCGCTGCGGCTACGACCTGTGCCACGCTATAGTCTCCGGTGTGCGCGAGGCGCGCGCCAGCCGTCCGGACCTCGTCGCCCGCTTTGGCGCGTACCTGCTTCAGAACCACGCCTCGTCCCTGTCGCACGAGGTGTGGGCGACGTACGAGCAGGTGTACATGGCGCTGCTGCAACACGGGCGCGTCGCCCCGGGCAGCACGAATGCCGCCTCAGCGGACTCTGAGGACTTGCGCAAGGCGCAGCAGTACACGGCGACTCTCACAAAACAGTTCCCCAGCTCGCAGCGCGTCCGGCGGCTCGAGGCCATGCTGTTGGAGGCGAGGCGCGAGTACGGGGAGGCGGAGAAGGAGTACAAGGCCATCCTAGAGGAGGACCCTCACAACCTGCAGGCGGTCAAGCGCCAGATCGCCCTGCACCGGCAAAAGGGAGAGGTGAAGGAGGCGGTCAAGAAGCTGAACGATTACCTCACCACCTTCTGCAGCGACATGGAAGCGTGGGTCATGCTGCACGAGCTGTACCTGAGCGCGCAGAAGTACAAGGAAGCGGCCTTCTGCATCGAGGAGCTCGTGCTCATCAACCCGATGAGCTACATTTACCACGTGCGCGCGGGCGAGATCACCTACACCAAGGGCATCTCGCAGCATGGCGGATCGCACGACCAGCTGCTCACGGCGCGCAAGTACTTTGCGCACGCGCTCGAACTCAAGCCGGGCTGCCTGCGCGCGCTCTATGGCATCCTGCTCGTGTGTGCCGCCTTCGGCTCCTCCACCAAAGGCAAGGGCGTCAAGGTGGATACGGCAGAGCTCGTTGCCTTCGCCCAGCCGCTGCTGCTCAAGGCCTACACGCCTGCGACGGGCCCGGCGCACCCGATGCGCGGGCTCGTCATCGCGATGCTCAAGAAGCTCACCGTGGCCGAGGGCACTCTTCCCGCCAGCGCTTGAACCGCGCTCGCATGGTGCGCCCACGGGTGCGCCGGGCTTTTCCTTCTTGTCTTTCTTTCGTACCGCCCTCAGGGTTATTGAGGGTGAGGCTGAGGGTGCTCGCGTGTTTTTCGCGTGCATGTAGGTTGTAGCATGCAACTTGTTTCATACAACCGAACGATGGTGACTCACTGGCTGAGTGTACTTGGTCGTCCGGGTGCGAATCTTCAATCTATGGCAGCTTATGGTTATGGCTTATGCCGGTTCGCCGCGCAAGCCGAGCCCCAAGCGGTTCGTCCCCATCGCCCATGGCCATGCCCATGGGCCATGCCCCAGGCGGGCGCCGCGAGCGGCCCGGGCGAACCATCTAGTACCATGGCGCCCGGGTCCCCGCGCGGCGCAAAAACCCCGGGCGCTCGGCGTTCTTAGAAGACTTCTTAGCCGTTGATGGCTCATGGCATTTTGATCACATTTGATGGGCCGCGTCGGTTTAGGGGCCTCCCCACGAGGTTGAGGTTCGCGCCCTTCTTGAAGCGACCAACGCAGGAATCCACGTTCCATGCGAACATCCGCGTCAAGACTCAAGTACCGATCAAGCTCTCACGCGCATTGCTCACGCGATCAAACGCGATCAAGCTAGGACCTAGGTACAACAAGCAACAGTATATACATGACGGCTTTCATGTACTTTCATAATATTCAATGTCAGAGGGCTCAGTGCGTCTTGCCGAGAAGCCGAGAAGCCGAGAAGCGAGATTCGTGGTGTTCATTCATAGCCAGCCCGAGTATTAACAGCCAGTTCACGCCCGAGGACCTTTTCGAAGACCTCTCCGCAGGACGACCAAGGACACCAAACGGTGCATCCAGACGGTACGAAGCCGAGGCAGAGATGCTGGGGATGAGTTACCTTGCGGCGCTGCCCAACGCGCTGCTGTCCGCGGTCTCCTCGGCACTTTACGCGCTGCTCGCATTCGCATGGCTCGCCACAGCACAGCCGCGCGCTGCTCTGCTCCGTCGCGGGCAGTCGCTTTCGGCCATCCTTGCCTACGGCGCCCTGCAGCTGTTGGTCTCGTTCTTTCTCTCCGCGGTGCTGTACGCGGCACTGTACGCGGCGTTCGTGCCTGCGGCGGAGGCGGTGCACGAGCTTCATTTTGGCCTCTGTCAGCGGCCGCCGCCGGCTGCGAAGGGCGGTGCGCCCACGCCGTTGCCCGCTCGGGTGGCACGGCTCACGTTTACTGATGATGCGTCGGCACTACTCGCGAGCGCGTCAGGCGGCGGCGCCGCGGGCGCAGCGGCAGCAGTGGCCGCCGGGAGCATCGTACCTCCGCTCGTACGCGCGTACGAGTACGCCGTCGATATGTGCTTGCGACTTCCCGAAACGCCTTCGAACATAGACGTGGGTACCTTCCTTGCCTCCATGCGGGTGGCGAGCGCGCGCAACCAGTCGCTGCTTGCCGTCGATCGGCAGCTGGTGCTGCGCTACCGTTCGGAGCGCGTGCGTGCGATGTGGTCGTACGCGTTCGCGCTGCCGCTGCTCCTCGGCTGGGTGGATGAGTATCAGGACGCGTGCCTAACGCTCACGGAGGGCTTCCTCAACCTTCGACACGATCCGGCGCGCCGCGCGACGCTCGCACTGGTGAGCCCGCACGCGTGCAAGCTGCAGTTGTACGCGGCGACGCTCACCTTCCGCGCCCGCCTCTCGGGCCTCACGTACCTGATGACCGCCTATTCCTTCACCGCGGCCTCCGTCGGAATTGGCGGACTGATGCTCTTGCACTGGGTCGCGCTGCTTTTGTACGAGCTGCGGCCGGTGGCAGGGGCAGAGGCAAAGGCCCCGCCGCCCGCTACCGAGCGTCCGGTGCCAGCGCCGCCGCCACCGCCGCTTGCCCCACGCGCGGCTCCACGCGCGATTTTCAACACCGACGACGGCGACGATGGGCTTGGCAATGATGACGATGAGTGTAGCGGCGATGAGCTCGACTTTCGGAGCGAGGACGGCAGCTACGCACGCGGCTTTGACGATGGGCGGGGTGGTCCTCGTGGAGATTCGCCCTTTTACCCCTTTGACATGCCGCCCGCCCGTGGAGATGAAGGATTGCGGTACCGACGCGGGCGATAGTCAAGCGATATTCGCCATCATCAACACGTCCCAAACTCGAATCCCAAACAGCATGGATCGGCTGATTAATGCGCATCTCGACCATCGTCCATCGACGCACACCGCTTTCGCGTACGACTGAGAGCGACTCGATGTCCGACACAAGCGGTGTGAACTGTGATGTGCATGTGACTACATATTCCTGCTCCTTTCGAACGTCACAGTCACACAGACACACCTCTGACCTCTCAGACTCGAAAGAATCAATACAAGGTAGACTATAATGACGTACTATGTTTTACTCGTAGACGCTTATATCGATCGGCGGCCACGCGTGGTCGTCTCCGGTCTCCGCACTCAGAACGGGACCTATATTCGATTCCCCACCTCGCGCATCGACCCGCGGCCGGAGGTGCGGCTCCCCGCGCGCACACGAATACCAATGGGCATGTGATACTATGTAACTATATCAAAATCCCACGCGGCGTCCCGGTCGGGCCGCGCGCATACACGCGGTGCGCGTCTTAGCTCTTACGATGCGATGCACACGCGCGGTCGGGGAGATGTCCTGGATGATCCCGCTTCCCGGGCCGCCGGGGGAACGATGCGTGGCGAATCCTTCCGCTCAGCGCTTTGAAAAATGTAAGTAAGTAAGTTACATCTGAAAAATGTAAAACGTCAACGAAACCGTAACGTACCCGAAGAACCCCGACGCGATTCTGCATATCTCTACGTCTATGTTTTCACTTTTCTGTTTACTGTTATCCGTTCTGCATACGATACTCGTACACATACTCGACTGCCCGATTCTCCAATGCTCTTACCCATGGACCGAGTACCGCGATGATGGAGATGATCGTCATACGTCAACGTCATCGATACGACTGATCGACTGGCGAAGCGCGCATGCGAGCACAACATGTTCCTGTACGTCAGGTTCCTATGCAATGACCTCTCGAAGATCTGAAATGTCTGAATCTGAGGCCATGGCCCACTCTTCATCTCTGAACTTAGAACAGGCTCACCACTTGTTGAAGTCCTGCCACTCGTTGTCGTAGCACTGGCGCGTGCCCATGTATCCGATGTAAGACGCTTCGTCAAAATCGTAGCCCGCACGCTTGCAATCAAAAGGTAGGTAATGCTCCTTTTTCATCGCTTCAATCGAGAAGCCGGCCTCTCGGATGCCCTCGACATAGCCGCCGATCTTGAGTTCCCTGAGCGTCATCCAGCCAGCCTGCACAGCTTCTGTGGCCGTGTATCCTCCCAGCCTGATCTCGTTGAGCGAATGCCAGACCAATCTCGCCTCCGCGCACGAGTAGCCCGCGTCGCGAGCTTCCTTGACCGTGTAACCGCCTTCCTGGGCTTCTTCGCAGGTGTAGTTTGCGTTCCTGATCTCCGTGCACGTATAACCGCCATCTCGCAAACCCGCAACGTAACCTGCTGACTTGGCCTCGTCAGCCCTGTACCCAGCAATTCGGAGGCGGACGAGGATCGACCAGTCCTCGCCCAGGCCAGCATCCTTGGCCTGCAAGCCGGCATTCTTTGCCTCCAAGCAACTATAACCGGCTTCACGAACCTCCTCGCACGTGTAAGATGCCGACTTGGCTTGAATGCAAGTATAGCCAGCCTTCCTGGCCTCAATGCAGCTGAATCCGCACCGCTTGATTTCCTCGACATAACCCACCATCTTGGCATTGCTGATTTGGAAGCCAGCATCCTTGACTCCTTCGACGTATCCAGCTGCCTTGAGCACGTCAAGGCGTACGAATCCTGCCCATACTGCCTCAGAGCAGGAGTATCCCGCCTCATACATTTCAACAGCGGAGTAACCAGCTTCAAAGAGCCCCTCGACATAGCCCGCTATCCTAGCCTCCACGCACGTGTACTCCGCTGCCCTGAATTCTTTGGGCGAATAGCCCGCCTCCTTCATGCCTTGGACGTATCCAACCGCCTTCAGCTCCAAGATTTCCCAGCCGGCCTCCCTGGCCTCTTTTGCAGTGTAGCCAACCGCTTTCATGTCAGGGAGCGAGTCCCAACCACCCTCCCTGCACTCTTTGCAAGTATAACCCGTGAGCCTGGCTTCTTTCAGCGAATAGCCGCCAATCTTGACTTCTCCGGCCGTATATCCTACTGCTTTGCAGTCGTCGCACGAATAGCCCGCAGACTTCAAGAGTTTCACGTAGCCTGCTACCTTCACCTCCGCACAGGTGTATTCAGCATCATAGAAATCGTGGATGTCGATCCAACCCGCCCCGTTTGCATCCTGAACGGTGAAGCCCGCAATTCTGCACTCGAGCAATCCGTAGCCTGCGGCTCGGGCCTCGCTACACGTGTATCCAGCGGCTTTGAGCCCCTTCAGATAGCCTGCGATCCTTGCTTCCTTGCAAGTGTACCCAGCTACATAAATCTCGGCAATCGTATAACCCGCCGTAAACGCATGGGTGCTTGGATAACCTGCTGCTGCGAGACCCTTGACGTGACCTGAAGCCTTGACTTCGAAGCACGTGTAACCGCCGACGTTTAGATCCCTGAGTGACCAGCCGCCGTCGCCAGCCTCAGTGCAGGTGTACTCCGCAGCACGTGCCTCCGCGCAGGCGTATCCTGCTTCTCTGAGCTCCGCGCAAGTGAATCCGATCAGCTTGCAATCTGAAGCGGGGAAGCGCGCGTCTGCGTCTCTATAGCGCGCCATGATAGCGTCGCGGGCGGTATAACCAGCCGCTTTGATTCCGTCGATGTAGGGTCCTTCTTTGAATAGGACGGCGATGTTTGTCCAGCCTGCTAACATTGCCTCCGGGACTGTGTAGCCCGCGCTCTTGATTTCACTGAGCGTATCCCAGCCACCTGCTCGGACCTCTATGCATGTGTATCCAGCCTCCCAGGCCTCCCAGAGCTCGAAGCCCGCTGCCTTGATCTCCACGCCCAAGCAGCCGGCATCGCGTGCCTCCTTGCATGTGCATCCTGCTTCCTTGAGATGCGAACCAAGCCCCACTGCTCTGATCTCGGTCGACGAGAACCCAGCCGCTCTGAGGCCTTCTACGTAGCCTCCATCCTTGAGCTCTTGCAGGCTCCAGCCTGCATCGATGGCCTCCCTCAACGAGTAGCCACCCTCTCTAGAGTCGCCACAACTATAGCCACCAGATTTGACCTCCCCACTGGTCCAGCCTGCCGCCCTGGCTTCGCCACACGTGTATCCCGCCGCTCGGGTCTCGGTGGGTCCACAACCAGCTTCCCTAGCCTCCGTGGAGGTATAGCCTGCTGCCGCCAGCTCCTCGGCATAGCCCCCCACGATGGCTTCCGCACACGTGTAATTTGCGTACTTAATCGCCACACGGGTCCACCCCGCTTCCTTGAGCCCCGCCACGTAACCAGCGGCCTTTATGTCCACGATTGACGTCCAACCAGCTGCCTTAGCTTCCGTAGCCGTGTAACCGATGAGTCGAAGATCTTCGAGATCCTCCCAGCCCGCCGCTCTCGCCTGCTTGCACGTATACCCCACTCGCTTGACCTCCTTGAGCGTGTAGCCCGCTTCACGGAGACCATCGACATGTCCGACAGCTTTGCAATCCGAAATAGAGAAGCCCACGCGCCGCGCCTGGACAGCATCAATCCGACTGCAAGCGGCCGAGAGCTCGCGCTCCGCGAATTCGACGCGACCCGAGTCAACACCTGTACTCTTGGCGCTGTGTATGGCTGCTTTGAGACCTAATACGGCTGAATGGAACTTGTCCTTATCGAGCTGTCCCCAGCCACAGCACCCACGGGTGGTTGAAGTACGGTAGAGCCAGCGCTGAAGTTCCTGAAGAGTCTTCAGCTTCGTCTCCTGGATTTCGATCATCTCGCGCTCCATTGTCCTCGGTGTGGCCGGCTGCTCGTCTAAGAATGAACTTGCCTTGAGCGTGAACTTCGATTGCGCCTCCAGCTCGGCAGCTTGTGCTTTACGCAAGGCCTCTTCAGCCTCCTCCAAAGCCTTCTGCGCGTGCTCCTTCTCTGCCATGATAGTGTCGTGGACCTTCGCCGTTGAGCGCGGTGTGATCGGTCGAATAGCCAAAAACGATGTGCTCTGCGGCAGTTGCAACTGAAAAGCCGGCTTCACCTTTGCATAAGGCGCTCCCGCAACCTTCGCTGCCTCCTTCTCGGCCGCTGCCTTTGCAGCTGCCAACTCCTGCTCCGCCTCCAGGTGAGGTGACCACCGGCCAGTTGGTGCTGTGAGCGGCGGAGGTAGCGAAGGCGGAGAGTACACTTTTGTGTCTGCCACCGCCTCCATAATTGAAATGGGTACCTCATCCCCTGCCAGCACGGCTTTCTCCTCCACCTCTTCCGCCGGAAGCACTGAAGGCGCAGCTGCTTGAGTCTCCACTGGCAAGAGGGCTTCAGTCTCGGCTAGTAGTCTGCTTCTGTAGTCTGATACTTCTACGATCTCCTTCTCCTCCTCCTCCTCTTGCTGCTGATCGGATGAGAGCGTGATTTCTTCCACTGCTGCTGTAGCCTCTGCTGGTATCACGGGAGTCTCCTTCACCACCGTATCCTTGGCGAGTGCAAAAGGCTTCCGCTCGGGAGTCACCTCCTCCAAATCTGCATCCGTCTCGACGGCGACTGGAGGAGGAGTGGGGTTCACCTCCTCCATGGCATCATCCCCCCGTAAGGCCGGTTGATCAACCCCATCGATGGCGGAAGGTGGGCTAATGTTCTCCAGAAGTGCATACACTTTTGGCAAGTCAGGCTCGTTGGCGGCGAGAGCAGGAGTCTCCAGCACAGGTATGTCCTCCTCACGCGCAGCCTCCTCCTCCTCCTCACGCCAGTCCTCAGGGATTCGGGTGGAGCTCAGATCGGATGCAGTGGGGTCCGCATCTGTCGCAGGAGCAGCAGTCTCAGCTTCCAAAGGATCCAACCAAACCTCCTTCGGCGCATGCTTCGGCGCCGGCGACGGGACGTCCTGTAGCGCCAGCATATCTTCAGCTGGCGCGCTCATCCTCGCCCGAGCCGCGCCGCGCCCGCACGCGTTGAAACTGCCCTGCGTGTCGTGTGAGTCGAATCGTTGCGTCTGCTGCGCGCGCGGGGGACTTACCAAACCGTGATGAGAGGTCTCATCATTACCCCACGTCTCCCGGACTCCCACACTTCCTAAGGTCCCTCTTTACGTCTCACCACCCCCTCAGTGAGCGTCACACAACGTGTATCCCAGCTTCATCCTAGCTCAGTCCCAGCTGGGAGCTGGCTCCCCGGGAGCCGCCTGCAGTCAGTGACAGTCAACGAGTCAGTTTCGTCGCGGCCACCACATCACCGTCTCAAAGGACAGCTCCGCTCCCCTCGGTCAGCACTCGTGACGCGAACCCTCAACTCGGCTGGCGGGCCAGCGAGCTCAGCCTGTACAAATTGAAATCGCGTACCGCCGCGCGGCATGCCGCGGGCGGGCGGAACCGCCATTCGTGATTCGATGGTGAGACAACCGCGCGGCCGACGCCTCGGCCCCGGCACGTCGATCCGAACCCGACCTCGCAACCATGAATCTGATATCTGTCGACAGCAATGACACCCCCGTTCGCTATAAAGCACGGTTGGTGGACCGAGCTCCATTGTGCGCACCTACCACCTAGATTACATGTTCTACGACGAGCACTTCACCCTTTCTCTCTACAATCTAGCTGACTAGCTCTCGCGGTACGAGGTTCCTACGTTCCAAACACCTAAGGAAGTGAAGATCGGTGTTCTCTACGACGGCTCGTCACTGCTCGTCAGAGTTCTTCACCACGCTAGCAGGCGTTTCGGCGGTGGAGTTGGCCGGCGCACGGGCGAGAGCTTTTTGGGCGGCTCGTCTGGTCCACCAGCTGCAGCCTTCCATGACCGTGCAAGAGGAGGAGCTGTGTCTCTCTTGGGCTCGTCGGCAGGGACGACCAGAAGGTCCGCACATGGTGAGGTCACCAGTTGTCTGCTGAGAGCCAGTGGCTGTAGTTTGCGCCGCTGCAGACCAGGAACGGAACTGCTGCGGCCAAGTGCCCGTCCAGCCTCCATAGTGACCTTGCCTTCAAGCTCACTAACAAGGTCGACTGCTCTTAGCCAGCACCATTCGCGCCGCCGTGGACTTTTGGATCGGCTCGGCGTCGCGACCGCTGTCACGGAAGGTGCAGCAGGCTGATGTCTGGCCCGAGGAGATGCAGGAGGCGGAGAGGGGATGGAGCGCGAGGGTGTAACCGTGAAGGACACCGTCGCTCTGAGGAACGACACATTGCCCACGCGCTCCGTGCCTATGGCGGTTTTCGGTGGCGACGTATACTCTGTAGATATGCCGCCGCGTGACTGCAACCCAGTAAATGCTCCAGGCATCGCTGACCGGCTCACACGTTCGAGCGGCTGTAGGTCCTCAGTGGCTGGGACGCGTCCTGGGAAATGGGGAGCATTACTTTGCACAGGCGGCGGAACTGGAGTCGTTGCTGCTGGTTTCGCCGCGTGGGGCTCCTCTGACGGCTTGTCTGTCGCAGTCGCGCCGTTGCCAGTGAGCATGGGCTCTGGCGACGGCGGAGGACCTGACGACGATTGCGGCCCTGCAGCTAAAGTCGAGATGCTGTCGGCATCGCGCCCCGAATGCGCCACGCACGTGCTGAAGAATCGGTTCGGCGGCGGAGGCAGATCGGCAACACAAAGCCGCACAATGTAGTGGATTCGTTCGCACTCAAGGCCTGGGTACGATGTGTGCTCAAACTCGCAGATTGAGTGCCAGTTGACCTCCTTGATCCACGACTCTGGCGTGCACAGCTCCCTGGTGACGAGTTCCGTTGCCTTCAGAGTTGGAGACGACTTTTCCTTGAGCCGGCAAGTGAGCCGCCGCCGGCCACCATCGCGCTTGCACACGACGAGCTCGTGCTCTCCGTTGGAACTGAGAATCTGTACGGTCAGCAAGCGACGCTTGAGCAGCAGATTTGGGCAGACCGAATGCATCTCCACCGGGCTATCCGTGGCGTTGTTCAACGGCAGCTGCCGCTGCAGCAGAGGGGCACGCCGCGAGTAGAGCAGCCCATCTTGCGAGTAGAGCTCCGCGTATAGCATACGCAGCTGCTCGCCGGTCCATCGCTCTAAGCTGATTGAAGCGAAGCGTAGCACGATCGCGAGCTCTTGCAAAGAGCACACGAAGAGATAGAGCGGCGGACCTCCTTGCATGGTAGCTGCCAGGTAGCGCTGCGCACCATGGAAGGCGTGCGGCGGAAGCTCGGGAATATCTTCGATGTCGGGCATCTTCATCGGAGGCAGCTTGAGCTTCTGTGGCTTCCGTTTCTCGAAAGTGTTGAGCTTGACGCTATCCTTTTTCCGCAGGCGCGGTGGCATCCTCATGGGCTTTCCCGTCACAGGGTCAGGTTCACCTGGTAGATCCTCCTCCACCTCCACCTCCTCCACCTCCTCCACCTCCTCCACCACCTCCTCCTCCTTGGACGGGGTAAGTCGGGCAAGTTCTTCCTCAGGCTCGGAATCCTCTTCAGGTTCGGGCATCACCCAGGTATTGATGGGCTCTGGCTCTGGCTCTGGCTCGGGCTCGGACTCCGAATGAACTTCCTCGCGTTCAGGCACGACAAACTTAGCGAGAGCGTCGGCGACGAGAAGTCGCACGTCCCCGTCAACCATCGTGTCGAGCAGGTCGTCACGAGTAAGCGCGACAGCCTTTTCCACGGCTGCTGCATGAATGGCCAACTCTAGGGCGGCGTCCTCGTCCTGCGCTTTGGCGAAAAGAACCTTCTCAATCTTGTCGCGCATCAGAGCTTGCTGCGCTCTCCTCTGCGCCGCCCTTGCCATTGCTGCTTCTCGTATCTCTTGCGCGGCACGCTCCCTTGCCTGGTTGCGCGCCAGATCGCGCGCAGCTTTCTCGGCTGCTTCCATTGATCTCTTCACCTGCTCTATCTCCCTATCGGCATCCTGGGCTTCCATCACAAGCCTTCCCTCGATCTTTTGCCGGGCCTTTCTCAAACGAGAAGCGTTGAGCGCTTCTTGCTTCTTGGCCTCATCGATGACCTCGTCCCATTTTTCCTGTTCACCGTGCGCGATTGTTGCGAGCTCCTTGCCGAGGGCCTTGCCGTAGTCCTTGAACTTGCCCCATTTGTTCTTCTTTGCAAGCGCAACCAGCGGGCTGTCCTCGGGTTCTTCTCCCCGTGCGATTTGAGCCATCTGGCGAATAGCACGCGCAACGTCATCGTCCATGCTTTTGAGTGTGGGTTCAGAGACGTTGTTCTCCCATTGTTTGATACGACTTACGAGGGGTTCCGGTGGAGGTCGCTTGCTCCGCATTTTGTATGTGTACGGGACGAATGTCTGCTCTGTCTCTGGGCTCTTGCCCATGCTCATGAAGGTGCCCTTGGGGCGCTTGAGCGGTGACAGGCCGCCCAAGAGCGGGCTGCGACCGCCCGTCATCGGCGGCGGTTGGTCCGTCGACGTCATCGCGCGCTCCACCTCCAGCATCGCGCGGGTCTCCCCTGAAGAGAGTTTCGAAACTGCACAAAGCAACACTTGATCATTGCGCGATTGGCGCGCGCGCTCAGCGCTCAGCGAGCTTACCTCCAATCTTACTCATGCTTCATACATGATCTGGCATGGCGTGACAGTGGACGCTATATCCAATGTTTCTGCGTAACAGAGCTTCGAAAAACGCCGTGTCGAGCGGTGATCGCCCCGCAGGAGGCAAAACCGGCCTCTGGAAATGGCGGCGGCCGCGACGATGATCATCACCTTATTCAAGCACTTGAAGCACATCTTCGAACCGGACATGTCGTCGTACGATCCGGATGCTGTCATCGATCATACCCTGCTCGAGACCTGCAAGCCGCACCACCGCGAGGTGGTGCAGCTGGCCATGACAGATCTGTATGGGAAGCGCATGGAAGCCATCCTCCGGCTTCCAGCGTCATGGGAGCGCTTCCTCGTTGAGCGTATGCTCAACGATAAGCGCGACCTGCTGCTGGCGCTCACCTTCCTGCAGGTGGCGCTCTGGCTGACGTTCACAAGCGTCATGCAGCTGCTGGTCCTCAATCCTAACAACAGTTGGAGCTGGTTGTGGATCGTGCCGCACCTGCTCATCACATGGGTCGTGTTTGGCCAGCGCTTCATTCTGGCGATGCACTACGCTGCGCACATACCACTCTTCAGCAAAAAGAAGATTGGCTTCGCCGCCACGCTGCTCAACGCGATCCCGACGACGGTCATGTGCAACTTCTACGGCATGCCTGCCGGCGCGTACTACGTTCACCATTGCATCATGCACCATCAGGCCAACAACTTCTTCCCGCACGACGTCTCGTCGACGATGCCTTACGATCGCAGCTCGCCGCTCCACTTCTTTGCCTACGTGATCAACTTCATGATCCACACCTTCCTCTATCTGCCCTTCTATTGCATCGTCAAGAAGCGCTATGACATCGCCGGTGTGTGCGCCGCGCTACTCGGGACGTATATGCTCGCGATCAAGTTCCTGTACGCGTTCAACCCGCTCTTCTTCACGTGCTCGCTCGGCATCGCCTCCGTGCTCGGTCCGTTCGCGCTCATGCTGGGTAACTTTTCGCAGCACATCTTCGTTGACCCTGACTCGCCCTCGAGCAACTACACCCTCGCGTGCAACCACGTCAATGCGCCGTTCAACATGCTCACGTTCAACGACGGCTACCACATCACGCACCACGTGAACTCGGTCTGCCACTGGAGCGAGATGCCTCTCAACTTCATTAAGAATCTCGACAAGTACGAGCAGGGCGGCGCGATCATCTTCAAGCACATCAGCTTCGATGAGATCTCGTTCGCCGTCTTCTCGGGCGAGCGGGGGCTGCGCCGGCTTGCTAAGCATGTGGTGCAGATCACGCCCAAGCATAAGAGTGAGGACGAGCTCGTCGCCATGTTCCGCCGCCGGCTGCAACCGATCGTGAACAAGGAGACGAATCTCACTTCGTCGCGCATCGGCGTCTTCCTCGCGAACGAAGTGCTCTGGTTCTCTGCCTGGGCGGTCGGTTGGCCGCTGGCAAAGATCCCCGCCATGGGCACTGCCGTCTTCTACGCGATCTACCACATCGGCGGGCTCAGCTGGCTGAATGCCTGAACAGCCGTGACGGACGGGATTCTCCCTTCAACGACCGGTACAGTCTCGTCCACGTGGGGTCCGTATGATGATCGATGTCTTGCGTTTGACCTGGTCCTCCGCGACGCGCTGCATGTGGGTCTGGGTACCCCCTGCGCCGTCCGCCCCCCCCCCCCCCCGCCGGCGTGTTCCGGATGTGCGTGGGTCGCGCCGCGCGTGTGTGCGGGCCCCTCCGTCGAGCGGTGTTCGCGTGTCGTCGCTTTCTTAATTGATAATTCTTTTCTTGCTCGACCGTATCATGATACTGACCCGGCCGATAGTCATCGCGTCTTCTAGCGAGGCCCCGACGAGATAGCGGCCAGCGCGCTCCGGCCCGGGTTCTGTAGCTGCGGCGCCCGCGCGCAGACGACGTTATCTCGTTATGTCTTATGAGCCCCATCGCTCGGTCGTCGAGGTTGGCAGGAAGGTGGCCGGCCCCCTATCAAACGAGTAGATGTCCAGGTCGTTGCCCAGCGGCAGGATGGGCAAGAAGGCGCCACCGCTGTTGTATCGCTGCTGCGCCTGATCGAGATCACTCAGATCGAGCGCCGCGGCGAGCGCGGCGGCGCTGAGGGCCTTGCGTTCACCGGTGCCCACGCTCACGTCGGCAGGGCTGAAGCCTGAGCGTGTCTGCCGCTCGTCGGGTGAGGAGGGCAGCGAGATCGAGTCGTCGCCAGAGGGCACTGGCCGAGCGCTGAGCGCGTCCTCGCACTCCTCCTCTCCATCCACTTCCCTGCTCATCGGCTTCCATTGGAGCGCTCGCGCGGCGGCGCCATGCAACCGCGCGCTCTGCAGCAGCTCATCCTGGAAGCTGTTCAGCCGCTCGACTAGCTCGCGGTCGTCCGCTACCGAGTCGTACATCTTGCCATTAAAGAACTCGATGCACCAAATACGCTCCTCCTCGCGGGTGCTGTTTGGCGGATCGAGCAGCAGGTGGCAGCTGGGTACGAGCTGCAGCATGTCGAGCTCGACGCCTCCGGCCTCGAGACGCTGCATTTTGCGCTTCGCAATGCTCGCCAGCCGCATCTTCTCCTGCTGCCACGCCTGGTCCTCGGTGTCAAAGTCATCCCGGAGGAGCATCACCCATCCGTCAAAGCCTGCACGCGCCTGCAGCTCCCGCGAGGAGCAGTGGAAGATAATATACGCCTGCGCGGTGCTTGCCATCCCTACTCGGGGGGCAGCGTATGTCGAAAGGAACTCTATCTCGACCGCAAGCAGGAAGTGTTCAGCGAACCGCGCGGCGCGCGCGGTTCGGCGGTAGTGCACAGGACGAGCGTCTTCGCCTCGGACGTTTCCGCAAGCTTTTGCGTTTTTTGGCAAGTTTTCTCGATTCGGGGGGTTTACGCCTTGCCGCGAAAGGTCAGGTCAGTTCAGTTCAGTTCAGAGAGCACATTTGACAGGCTTCCGTTAGGTTGTCTGTTGTTGATGTAGTAACTGAACTGAACTGCCCGCGAAAATGGAAAAACACCACGCGTCGCCCCCGTGCACGCCCAACGAAAGAAGACCACCCGCATGTTGACTACAGTATCTTGCCGCAAGCCCGCAAGAACCCGCACAGCAGAGATAAGCCAAAGGCAAAGCGAATAGCGGAAGCGGGAAAGCCGGTTTGACGTCACGCGTTCTTTACACAGGGGAGGGACGGGTACCCTAAGTATGTAACCTACAGATGACTTAAGTAACTCACACATACAACAGAGACTTGACCGGACGTTGGCCATTTGTACATGGTAGACGAGACACACAAGCACAAGCAAGCCCATTGACTAACTCACTCACGAAAGTAGAACACGAGACGCGCACAACACTCATGGGGAAGAGCAAGGCACACACGTTGCGTCGGACGATAGTATGTGTACTCTCATCATGCTGACTCAGTGCACGAGAGCCGGAGCTCGGCCCTGGTCCCGCCAGTGCTGCACATGTAGGCACGGGCACGGGCTCTTGTAGGCACAGGCACAGCTCACTCGCCGTCTTAGAGTTCAACAAACGTAGCTGAGTTGAGCCGTTGCGCCCGATTTAGGCGATACGTTTGTTTGGTAGTTGACATCGACGATCGCCTGCAGCAGCAGCTCGTGAACCGCGCGCTGGTTGAAACGCATCGCGAGCCCGGCAGCGGTGTTGCCGTCGGCGTCGAGCGCGCCAATGTGGGCGCCTGCGTCGATGAGCAAGTTGACACATGTTCTCAATCCGCGCGCCGCGGCCCAGTGAAGCGGGAAGCGGTCGCCGTCGGGGTCGCGCAAGTTGACAGAGATGGTCTCCCTGATCCCCGGGTCCTTCTCGAGGTTGTACGCGCGCAGCATCGAGGCGAGCTCGCGTGTCTTATTCCCCAAGCAGAGCTGTGAGATTGGTCCCTCATTGCCCGTTGACTTCTTCACGTCGTCTATGGGCGGGCCGTACTTGATGATATCGCCGATTTCGAACTGGTCGCAGTCGAGCGCGAGCTCGGCAGGCGTGCGCCCCTGTGCGTCGCGCGCCGTCTTGTCCGCGCCCGCCTCGAGTAGAAGGACGACGCACCGACGAAAGCCGCGCGCCGCCGCCCAATGCAGCGGCGTGCGGTCGCCGTCGACGTCGAACTCGTTGACATTGTGGCCGAGCGCGATGAAGCTCTTGACCTGCGTCACCTGGTTGAAGGCCACGCGCAGCGAAAGGCCCTGCAACTGCTCGGTCACCTGTTTCTTGTCGTTGTGGTACACAGTGCCGATGCCAAGAGCGCGCTCAGTATCGCCCAACGTCTGTCGAAAGGTTTGTCGTGCTGACAAGAACATGCGCGACGAAAACGCCCCGCCCACTGCGTTGAGCGAGCGCGTGCTCAAGGACCCGAGGATCGAGCCGATGCTCCTCTGCGAGTCCGGGACCCCATCTGCAGAAACGGAACGCCCTCTGCGATTCGCTGCTGATGGGGTCCCGGGCGTGCCGATTCTGCTGAGCGGCAGCAGCACGGCAGCTTTGGGCTGTGGCTGTGTCAGGGATGGATGATCGCTTTGGCTGCCGTTCGAGTCAGTGTCCGACTCCTGGACTAGAGGTGGCATCTCCTCGCTCTCATCGACGAAAGCCCCCTTGTCGTGCTGCGTCGTGTCCAATTGCGGACGTGTCGCAACTGCGAATGAAGTGTTGTCAAAGAAACCGCGGAAGACATCGAACGCCGACTCCATAGAGAGGGCGGGTACATCGGCTGGTGGGACGGCCATGAGAGGGACCAGCCGGAGTTGCCACGAGACCAACTCCTTCGTCTCCTTCGTTTTTTTCGTGACTTGTGCATGGATAAAATCAGAAATAGACTTGTGCTAAATTTGCTGATTGAATCATCCATCAATCTCGGAAGGCTGCTTCAAAATTCTTCTGAGAGTTCGATGGAAAAAAAGAGCGGTCGGTCGACCACGACCGCTGACGTGCAGCGCGTGGTGCATTGTTCAGTTCAGTTACTACATGTACATAAACAAGAAAACAACACTCAACACCTCTGCAACAGACAACCTAACGGAAGCCTATCGAATGTGCTCTCGAGGCTAGCAGTGGGGGTGAACTGAACTGAACTGAACTGAACTGAACTGGTGCATTGGCTTGGTGCTGACCTTGTGACCTACAAGTGCTGTCTGCTGTAGACTGACTTTTCGACTTTTGTGTCTTGAGAGGGGTTCAATCAGTGGTTCAATTGGAGGGGTTGCTCAGAGTTTTGCGAAATTTAGAGAAAAAATTGCCAGCGGCGCCGCAAGTCGCGAAATTTTCGAAATTTGCCATTCACCGCACCATTGACCATTCGGGAGGCACACGCAGTTTTAGGCTTTTACATGTAGCAGTTCACAATAAGTTTGGAAGCTCGTACCGTCGTCCTTATCGTCCGCCGTAGCTGTTCAACACAAGTCAAGTCAAGTCACTTCCAAAAAATCAGACAACCTATTACAGTAAGCCCATCGAAACGCGCGAGCCACCCTGCGGTGGCGCACGACACAGCGCTTGAGCTCGTAGTGAGGAGATACTCCGCGACGCGGAGTGGCGAAGGTCTTCCTGGCTCGTGCGGAGGTATTGCCGTCGACGGCCGCACGATTAGCACGGCATGAGGCTGGTGCGATCCGTCTCCCTCGTCAGCCTCATCGGCACAGCAGCCAGCACCAGCGTGCGCTCACTTGCGAGCCTGCCTCAGACGTCGGCTGTGGCCGCGTGGACTGGCAGCGTGCGAAGGGCTACGGCCGTTCACCGCGCGCAGCTGCAGCACGTGTGCATGCAGGCGACCGGCGCTCCCGCCGCCATGGCCGAGCAGCAGATCGCACCCGCCAAGGGCGGCTACGACCACACGACAATCGAGCCCAAGTGGCAAGACTACTGGGACGAGCACGACACCTTTGCTACACTGCGGCGCGAGGGCAAGGAGAAGAAGTATGTGCTCGACATGTTCCCGTACCCGTCGGGCGCGGGGCTGCACGTGGGCCACCCCGAGGGCTACACGGCGTCGGACATCATGGCGCGCTACTGGCGCATGTGCGACTACGACGTGCTGCACCCGATGGGATGGGACGCCTTCGGTCTGCCTGCAGAGCAACACGCTATCAACACGGGCACGAGACCCGAGGAGACGACGAAGGCGAACATAGCCAACTTCAAACGGCAGCTGCGCTCGCTCGGCTTCTCGTACGACTGGAAGCGCGAGCTCGCCACCACCGACATCGGTTATGTCAAGTGGACGCAGTGGATCTTTCTGCAGCTCTTCAAGAAAGACCTGGCGGTTCAAAGTGAGGTTCGTGTGAACTGGTGCGCCGAGTTGGGCACCGTCCTCGCTAACGAGGAGGTCATCGACGGCAAGTCGGAGCGCGGCGGCTTCCCGGTGATGCGCATGCCGCTCCGCCAGTGGGTTCTCCGCATCACTGAGTACGCCGAGCAGCTCGCTGCAGACTTGGCCACAGAGGGTATTGAGTGGCCAGAAGGCACCATGACGATGCAGAAGACGTGGATCGGGCGCTCCGAGGGCGCCGAGATCACGTTCGAAGTGGAGGGCGCGAGCGCGAGCACGCCGCAGACGATCGATGTGTTCACCACGCGGCCCGACACGCTGATGGGAGCGACGTACGCAGTCATCGCGCCCGAGCATCCGCTGGCCGCCGCGCAGCTTGCGGCGGCGGACAAGGGCGGTTCTGACGACGCGACGGCCGCGGCACTGCGGGCATACGTCAAGGCTGCCGCGGGCCGCTCCGATCTCGACCGCTCGACGGCCAAAGTCAAGAGTGGCGTATGGAGCGGGCTCCATGTCAAACACCCGCTCACAGGCAAAGCGCTCCCACTCTGGGTAGCCGACTACGTGCTTGCGGGCTACGGCACTGGCGCGGTGATGGCCGTGCCCGCGCACGACGAGCGAGATTTCGAGTTTGCGAAGGCGTTCAACCTGCCCATCGTCCAGGTGGTGGCACCCTCTGTGGGCGCGCCGTCACTCGACTTCGGTGCCGAAGGGGCGGCCGCGTACACGGAGCTCGGCGTGTGTGTCAACTCGGGGGAGGGCTTGGACGGCCTCAGCACCCTCGACGCGAAGACGGCGATGATCGCAAAGCTGACCACGCTCGGTAAGGGCAAGGGCAAGATCACGTACAAGCTGCGCGATTGGGTCTTCTCCCGCCAGCGCTACTGGGGCGAGCCCATCCCCATTTACTTTCCGGTGACGGTGCATGAGGCGGGAGGTGACCCTCGTAAGGGCGATCCGCACACGATCGATTACAACACGCCCATCCCCGTGCCGGAATCTGAGCTGCCCGTGGCGCTGCCGGATATTGAGGATTTCAAGCCGGGATCAGACCCGCAGGGTGTGCTTGCCAAGGCGGAAGTTGCCCACTGGCGCTACTTCCAGAAGGAGGGCAAGTGGTATGCGCGCGAGACGAACACGATGCCGCAGTGGGCTGGCTCGTGCTGGTACTACTTGCGCTTCGCTGACCCTGCGAACGGCGCTGCGGCGTGGTCGCCCGAGGCCGAGAAGGCGTGGCTACCGGTCGATCTGTACGTGGGCGGCGCCGAGCACGCTGTGCTGCACCTGCTGTATGCGCGCTTCTGGCACAAGGTGCTCACTGATGGCCAGCGATGGCCTCTGACTGGACTGCCTCAGATAGCCTCTGGTTGACGCTCGCTGACCTCGGATTGCGTCCCTCCTCAGGTACTTTTCGACCTCGGGCTAGTAACGACCAAGGAGCCCTTCAAGAAGCTGGTGCACCAGGGCATGATCCTGGGTGAGGATGGCGAGAAGATGTCCAAGAGCCGCGGCAACGTAGTCAACCCGGACGACATCGTCATGCAGTACGGCGGCGACGCCATGCGCCTGTACGAGATGTTCATGGGGCCGCTCGAGGCCGTGAAGCCGTGGCAGACGGAGCAGATCTCGGGCGTCGTGCGCTTCCAGAACCGCGTGTACGCGCTCGCGGCCAAGCACGCGGCCGCGGCCGGTGAGGAGACGATCTTGCCCGGGACGATGACTGAGGAGACGGCGCGCCTAATGCATCAGACGGTGCGCAAGGTGACTCTCGACATCGAGGCGATGTCGTTCAACACGGCCATCTCGCAAATGATGGTCTTTTCGAATCACCTTCAGTCGCTTAGCACGCCTCCGCCCACCGAAGCGCTCACGAAGCTCACGTTGCTCCTTGCGCCCTTCTCGCCGCACCTTTCCGAGGAGATCTGGCAAACGCTGCTTGGCCACCCGGAGTCGGTCTCGTTTGCCACGTGGCCCACGTACGACGAGAAGATGTGCGAGGTGACGACCGTGACGCTGGGCGTGCAGGTCAACGGCAAGGTGAGGTCGGAGATCACGCTCGAGAAGACGGCCGACGCAGACGAGGCCAAGGCCGCGGCGCTCGCTGACGAGAAGGTGCAGAAGGCCATCGGCGACAAGGAGGTCAAAAAGTTCGTGTACGTTCCTGGCCGCATCCTGAACTTTGTCCTCGGGAAGTGATGAGAGAGTGAACGCAGGATTAGCGCGAGAGCGGGCGGGTGAACTCGAATTTGGTGCTGTGGTGTACCTGCGCGCGCCCTGGGTTTGCAGCAACTCAAATCGAATTCTGACGCGACGTGAGGGCGCCTGCTTAGATAACGCCAAAAAGACGAGAAGCTCGAATTCCGGATGGCGCGGATCGAGATCGCGGTGGTCCGGGTTCGGCGGAACGCTAAGCCTAAGGTTGAACGAAGTACGAACGACTTGGCGATGGTCTTCCGGTAAGATCTTCGCATCTTCGTTTACTGTAACCGGGTTCACGTCACGTCGTCGGACGTCGCGATCGTATCGGGTATCGCTTCTCTCCACTGTCTCTCGTCTCAACACTCAAGAGTCGTCAGTCGACGCGAGTCTCGAGAGAGCGGTGTTGAGGTGAATTTTATTTAAGCGTTATAACTATTTAAATAACTATTCGAGAGAAGAGAACCATGCAGAGTAATAAAATTCATCAAATTTTGAACCATCCCTAGTTCCCGCTCCCATTGCAGTGGCCAGTGCACGTCCGAAGCAAGCAAGCAAGCTTGTCGAAACCTCCAGTGTTCATAATTTCTCACCCACACCCTGTGTGAGAACCACAGGGTATTTCTGTCCACATGCTGTGAATGTCTGCGCCCTCCACGTAGTGTCTCGACGTAGTGTCTGCACGGGGTCGGTGGTCGTACGTGTTTAACGTGTAGCCGGGAGGCCACAAATTAACGTGAACTTAAGTGAACGACCGGGAGCAGCGGGGGCCGTACTGAGCGACAGCGGTGTAGTGAGCGTGTGAAGGGACCGCGCTGAGTCCAAAAGTGTGAAGAACACAGCAGAACAATTCACACGCGCGAGCCGAAGACTGCCTTCCAATGGTGCGCATGTCCCGACACCACCGTGCCGCCGGTCGGTCCTGTGCTGACAGCGCTTCGCCATCCGCAGTCGGCACTCTTCAACTTTAAGTCTTTCCTCATCGTGATTCTCCTCTTCATATGCGCCTCAACCTACTTACGGCAGCAACGACCTTCAATGTTTGTAGAGAAGAAGCCTGGGTGCGCGCCGTCATGGCACCTCTCGCTCGCTGTCCAGCTATCGAAACAACTCCTTACCCTGTGTGCACTGCCACTGTTCCGCAGATTATTCGGTCTCGTGTACAAAGCTTCTGTGATCGGTGCGCTGCTGAACTGTCCTCGCTCCTTGTCCTCTCCCATCTTTTTCTGTGCGTTCTCATGCCGCGCCTTTCGTGCGCACGCCCTCAGGCACGAGGTTGAGTCCATACGTTTCGCTCAGCTGCATACTCATGGGTGTATGGAACTTGTTCTTCTGAGTTCACTGTGTGCGTTTTTGGTGGACACAACCTGCCGTACTCGAGACGGCCAGACGGGACATGTATACAACGCTACGAGTAAGAGTCGTTAGCTACGTGGTTAGAGTAGCTGCTTGAAGAGTGATAAATCGTGTCTTCAAAACAATTATACACTACATGAGACTCACTGGACACGGCCCTAACGGCCCACGCGCACGGCATCGGCAAGCCGATGGCCCACAAAAGCCCACACCAATTGGCCCACACTGCACACTTACCGTACACCGTTTACACGCCACACGGCCCGCGCGCGCGGCGACCAGGACCACGGCATTCAATACTGTCGCAGTCTGCAGACCGTGCCGTTCCGAAATCGATGCTCTCGCCATGGCGCGATTTTGCACTTTTTACCTCATCTTTCTTCCTTTTGCGATGTCATCTGTGACGTATGCCTACTTTGCCCTTGCCGTCTTCATCTGTGTCTTTGTTTTCACCTTTCTATATTCCGCGTACCCCTATCTGACGCGCATTCAATCCTGGTCAGTGTTTGCTGGCGCCTTCCTTGTGCGGCCTTTGGGGGGCGTGCTTTTCGGCCATGTGGGCGACGTTCATGGTCGCGAGAAGGCGCTACTTTTCACGATCCTGGTCATGGCAACGCCCACGCTTGGGATCGGCCTCCTGCCTGGATACGATTCGATTGGCATCGCCGCGCCGGTGGTGCTCATCATCCTGCGCCTGCTGCAAGGACTTGCCGCGGGTGGCGAGCTACCGGGCGCGCTCATCTTCGCTGTTGAGTCGGCTCCAGCAAAACAGCGCGGCCTCTTCGGCTCGCTCGTGCAGGCGAGCAGCGCCGGCTCGCTGCTCTCGAGTGCAGTTGCGGCGACGCTCTACTACACCCTCGGCGCCGAGGCAGTGGACTCGTGGGCTTGGCGTGTACCGTTTGTTCTGGGCGCGGGTATTGCAATCTACGTGTTCTGCCTGCGGCGCAGCTTCATGCCGACGCCGATATGGCTCGAGGCGCAGCCGCCCCCGCCCCCACCTGAGATCGAGCTCGACGCTCAATCCGACGCCCCAAGCGCACCGAAAGTCACAAGCATCGATGCCTGGCGCCATCGCCATCGCCATCGCCATCGGCGCCCGAGGGAGCAGTCTTGCTGCCGCGAGTCGCCGCTGCTTCGGGCGATACGTCTTGAGGGATGCGCGGTGCTGCGCATCATGTGCGCCTCGGCCCTGGGCAGCGTCGGCTACTACGCGCTCTTCGTGTGGATCCCTTCGCACCTCGCCGAGAGCGGAAAGCTGAGGCCGGGCTGGGCGCTGGAGCTCAACATGTTCCTCCTACTCTGGTGGGCAGGCTTCGTGATCCTTGGAGGCTGGCTAGCGGACGTGACGCCCACGCAGCTCATGTGCGCGCAGACTCGGGGGCGCGGGTGCGGCTGCGGCCGTAGGCTCTGCTACCCGTCCCTCGGCGGATTGACTCTTGTCTGCGTCGCGGGGGCGTCTGCCGTGGCACTGTTGGCGCCGGCGCTGTTTTGGACCCTCGCTCTCCCGTCCGCGTCGCCGATCATCACCGCCATGCTGCTGGCGCTCACGGTCGGGGCGCACGGTGTGTTCACTGGGCCGCTTCAGGCGTGGTTCGTGCTCAGCCTGCGCTCTGTCAACAGCCGTTACTCGGCACTAGGGCTGGCGTACAACACGAGTGCGGCACTGTTTGGAGGCACTGTGCCGCTCGTCGCCACCGCCATCTCCGCGAGCGATCTCGGGCCGGGGGGCGTGGGCGCGTACCTGGCAGCGGCAGCGCTGGTCTCCGCATGCACGGTGACCTTCTCCGAACGCTTCATGCCGCTCGAAGCCGGCGAGCCGCCGCTCCTGCGCGAACAGGCGCACGTCGCGGTCGACATGGGCAGCATTGAGGGCGTCATCATCGACGACGACTACAACATCCAAAAGGAGCCACCACCGGCGGCGGCGGCGGCGGCGGTGGTGACGCCGCGTGTCACGCTGCCGGGCCCGCCGCCGCCATAGCAACGTACAACTGCATACAATGACAACAATGGACCGCCTTTAATTGTAATCATAGTAATTCATTCGCGACACCAAATTCACACCCCTTTTGCCGCATAGGGCCGCCGCTTTCCTCTCAATTGGAGGTCGAAGCGATGCAGCGCGGAGGGCCCAACCGCGGACCGCCACAACAATGCGGCGGCCGTCCGCAGACGATGGGTAGTAGCCCATATGGCGGCGGCATGGGAACTCCCCAGCAGCAGCAGCAGCAGCAGCGCAGGGGGGGCGCCTTCGGCACTACGCAGTCCGATGGCTTCCTTGCACGCCTCGAGCGAGTGGAGACGGACACGAAGCCGACGACGGCAGGCGGTTCGGCGCCCATCACGCTGGAGAACTGGGCACAGCGCTCCAAGCAGCTTGCCCAGCTCATTATCGCCAACGAGGCCCGAGAGATGGAGGCACGAGCGAGGCTGGCTCAGGTTCAGCAGCGCCGGGAGATGGAAGGGCAGCAAATGCCTGCGCAGAACCACATGAGGAACCAGATGGGCCAGGGAGCCACGATCGATCGCCAGATGCAGCAGATGCAGATCCAGCAGATGCCGCCGCAGCGGATGCAGCAGACGCAGCAGATGCAGATGCAGCAACAGATGCAGATGCAGCAACCCCCGCAGCGGATGCAGCAGACGCAGCAGACGCAGCAGATGCAGATGCAGCAACAAATGCAGATGCAGCAGCGCGCTCCCCAGGGCCGGCCGCACACACGGTCGAACATACAGCTCGGCTGAAGCGCGGTCAAGGAAGCTAAGGCGGAAGGTGCCGCACTTGCCTGCTCTGCTGGCTCACCATGGCCACGGTAAAGTGCGCTGTGCGGCCCGGGTGACTGCTGTATGCGCATATTATGTGGAGATCGGCTCTTTCGAGGCCTGATATATCATATATTCTGAACAGGAATTTTCTCTCGTCAGATCGCGGCCTCACTGTCTTGTGGCGCTACGCTTCGCCCGGAAATAGCAGAAGCATGTCAAAGCATCGTCTGGGATCGGCGGGTCGTGCCTTAAGCCGGGAGGGGGTGACTTAAGCCGGTCGCGGTGACTTAAGGGGGGGTCTTTTCGACTTAAGTCGGTGCGCGCCTTAAACCACCGAGACGCATGTCCACGGACATGGCGACACCGACGGCGCCGCTGCTGCCGCCCACGGCAGAGGACTGTTGCACACCCAGCGCGCATCCACCGATCGCTGGTGGTGACAGCAGCGGGGCTCCGCTTTTGGGCCAATTTGTGGTGCTCACGCCGCCACAGGCGCCGGAAAGTTCCTTTGAGTGCTACCTGTCCTTCCCGGAGCGCAAATCCAGAGGTGTCATACTGCTCGCCACAGACATATTCGGGCTGCATGCGGGACGACACGCGCAAATGTGCGACAAATTGGCCGGGGCAGGCTTCATTGCAGCCTGCCCCGACCTCTTTGGCGACGGCCGCGCGCGGGCAGAGGCGCTGAATCCCTCGTGGCCCATCAAGACGCTACCAAACATCTGTGGCCTTCTCTGCAAGATCAGCTGGATGAAGCGCGCGCTCAAGCTTCCGTGGGACGTCATCGCGCGCAAGATCGAGCACACGCTGAGGCACGTGATGAGCGAGCACGGCAGACGCTTCCCCGGCGCGGCCCCGCTCGCAGGCTGCGGCGCTGTTGGCCTCTGCTGGGGCGCTTCAGTAGTTGCACGGCTACTCTCTGACTCCGAAGCGGCCAGGCTGCCTATGCCAATTATTGGTGGCGTTGGTTTCCACCCGTCGCTGCGCGGAAATGAAGGCGAGACCCTCGTAGGCGCCGTCACGAGACCCTTTCTGCTCTGCCCGGCGGGTGATGATCCGGTGAACGTGCAGCCGAGCGGCGCGCTCGCCGCTGTTCTCGTCGCCCGGTTCGGGACGAACACGATCGTGCCATTCCCCGAGATGCTACACGGCTGGATGCCACGTGGTCCACTTGAACAACCTGCCATCCGGCGCGACTACGAGCTGGGCCTCGCGACGATGCTCGAGTTCTTCGACGACAAGCTGCCCGTCGGGGGCGATGTGGCCTGTGGAGCGCCTGACATGGCGCCTGGTCTCATGAGTCAGGCGCACTCGAGGTGATTTGCTCGGCGATTGGCGACGCTGCGCAAGCGATCACACAGGCCGCGGACGACCTACTTATGAGGCCTCTTACGGGTACTTACGGGGGTGGGCGACGTCGCGAAGAATCTAGGGAATCTAATCCGCCGGGTCTTCGAAGCTGAGCCACCGCCTCCGGCCGCCGACACGAGCGCTGAGTTGAGCGCTGCGACGTGGCGGCTGTGAAGGCGGCGGCGGCCTTGATGCTTGAAGGTGGACGGCGAAGATGATAACGACGTTGATGATGACGACGTTCATGATGAAGACGTGGACTTTGATCTCTTCGACAAGAAAGAGGCGCAAGGCGGCCGGCAAAGCGAAGCGAAAGGCGGCGGCTGTCAAGCGGAATGAGGCATGTCTTTGTCTTCCGGCGCGGGGAATGCAGCCATCGGCGGGGGCGCACGCGCGCCTTTTTGTTTTTCAACGCCGGCGCTTGAGTTTGAGGTTTGACACTTTCGACTCAGTGAAAAAGTATGTGACAGTGACCACTCACGATCACAACAGTAACCACTCAAATCACGCGTGACCTTTGGTGGCAACGAGCTGAGAGTGCAACTGGGCCTCCCAAGTTTTAGAGTCGGCCCCCGGGAAACGAGATGAGCGGGCTTGTGAGTGAGTCTTGGGTGTCTTCAGTCTAAGAAGGTTGCCCTACTGCCCGGCAGCGGGGCGGTTGCAGTGGTTGCGGCCAGACTGGTCAAACGAATTTGGGATTCCAAAGTTCTCCAACGTGACGTTCAGGCCACTAGCCTTGGCCAGCATCAACTGCACCTGGAGAACCCACTGCATGATCTCAGGGTGCTGCGCGTGAATGTTGAGCGGCGGAGCGGCATTAGGGCCCATCACCTGCTGCACAGCATCGCGAAGATTATTGGCCGCCAGCTTGATGCCGACTCGCGGCCCGTGGGCACTCATCCTCTCCAGCTGATTGTACGTGTACAGAGGCACAGGCAGCCCGTGGACGATGTTCGGACCTGTTTGCTCTGCCGGCACTGCATGCGACGGGACATCTCCCGCCGTGCGCGGGTAGATCTCAGTAAGGGGCACCGCGCCCGGGTTTACTTTAGGGTAGGTGCCATTGAACATGGGCGTGGCCGCCATCTGGTTGTCCGTGGTGGTCCGCTGAGGCGCGACACGGGAAAGACCAAGGACGCGCTCAGCCTCTACGAGTGCGGGTTCTTTGGCAGCGGGCTTGTCATCCGGATAGATCCGGGCCTCCTCGTACTGCGTGGGAGGATGACCACGAAGGCCGGTGTTGACCTCGGTGTTGAAGCGGCGCTGATCGAATTTGTTGGGAGGCCCACCCTTCGGGCCGAACGACATTTCCCGACTTGAATGACCTCACTGGTGTGAAACGGCTGTGAGCATAGTGAGCGACCTTTGAAAAGCGCGTCTAACGTGAAGATGCATAACGTGAAGCGATTCCGAGTTCGTAAAAGTTTTGTCTTTACTCTTTTGAGTTTAAATCTGAAGTATCGCCCCTCCTCTGCCGGAGCGCAGCCAGACCCATGGTAGCATACGACCACAATCTCTCAATCGCTAGTCTTTGCCTAAGGGTACAGACTAGTCATCTGACGCCGACTACTCGGAGTACAATGTATCATGTGTAAAAGGAACGCCCCGAACGCGCACGGTCGAGTGGTCCTGTCGGTCGACACTGAGGTCGACAGCTCGACACCGCTCCGCACGGAGTCAATGCGGCTCCATGCAAATCTAGCTGCATGCGAGGCAGTGGGGTCGACTCTCTCTCTGGTCTCTCCCGTCCACTTGCGCGAGGCAAGACACGTGGCTCGTGGGGCACGCATGGCCTCTCACTTCTTGGGTCGCTTTGCACTCGACTCCATGAGCGTCTCGACCCGCGCCAACCCGAGCATCTCTTCGCGATGCGGCAATGACTTGAAGTATTTGGCCGTGCGCACTCGCATCTCCAGGGTCGCATCTTCGTCGCACACCACGATAGCCTTCGGATGCATTTGGATGGCACTCGCCGTAAACATGTGGTTGACGCCGCCCTCAATGCACTTCTCGAGCGCGTAGGCTTTGTGTGCACCGGTGATGAGCACCAGCACCTCGTCGGCATCGAGCACAGTGCCGACTCCCACGGTGAGCGCCATGCGCGGCACCGCGGTGACGTCACCACCAAAAAAGCGCGCGTTCGCAATGATTGTGTCCTGCGCGAGCGTCTTGATGCGCGTGCGTGATGAGAGCGATGAGCCCGGCTCGTTAAAGGCAATGTGGCCATCGGGCCCAATGCCCGCGAGGAAGAGCTTGATGCCCCCATAAGACTTGATCTTCTCCTCGTAGCGATCGCACTCGACCTTCAGATCGGGCGCATTGCCGTCGAGGATGTTGACGTTCTGCCGCTGGATGTCGATGTGCCGGAAGAGGTTCTCCCACATGAATGAATGGTAGCTCTCCGGATGGTCTCGGGGCAGCCCGCAGTACTCATCCATATTGAAAGTGACGACGTGTTGGAAAGAGACCTTCTGCTCCTTATATAGACCGATGAGCTTCTTGTAACATGCAAGCGGCGTCGAGCCCGTCGGCAGCCCAAGCACGTACGGCTTGGCTGCTGTCGGCGCGAAGTCGTTGATCTTTTTGACAACGTAAGCCGCCACAAGGTCGGCGACCTGCGCAAGTGAGCCGTGTGGTCGAATGAGCTACTCATGTAGACGCAGGACGTGCGGAGGTATACTCGACGCACCTCTTCCGGCGTGTCCTCGATGATTAGTCTCATGCCGACGGTTGTTCTGAGGGGGGCGCGCTCAGCTGTCTGTGAACGATCCTGTGAACTATCTCAAAAAACTAGGCCGCCAGCTCGCTGAACAAGCCGACGAGCGAGCGCACTGCCCGGCCGGGCGCGCACAGCTCGTCGTACAGCTCGCGGCAGCGCTGCGCCACAGCCTCGGCCGCTGGATCCTCCAGGGCCCACTTGACCCGTACGTCCAGGTCACTCAGATCCACGGCTGCGGGCACGAAATGAGCCCACGGCTCTAGCTGAGGCAGCGGCGGCAACATGCTCCCAAGCACGACGAGCACACAGCCCGAGCCGAGTGCCCATTTCCATGAGACGTCCCAGCCCGTGCTCCCCCCCTCGACGAGCAGTAGCACTTGGCATGACATCATCTGCCGACGGCTCCGCGGTGCTGCTGTGCCGAGGAAGCCCACATCATACTGACACCTGCCGGTGCAATGGTGCACGAGCCGTGCCCGAAGCGATCCCTCACCTGCCTCGGCCGCGCCGCCGCGCCCGCCGCGCCAAATAGCGACCTGTCGGCGCCTCGCCAAGCGTCGCCTTGCGGTCGGACGCTCGTCAAGTACCGGTTGATTGGCCAATTCATCTAGCGATTGCAGCAGGTGGGACCCTGGCGGATGCGGCGCGTCTGCCAGACGGTAGGGCAGCAGTGCCACCACCCTTACCACACATAGCTCCGCTGCAATCTTCTGAGCGAAAGCGCTCACGACGGCGTCGCTTTTGGAAGCAGCGGCAGCAGCAGCACTGCCAATGAGGCAGCGAGGCACAAGAGGCACGAGCACGTACACAGCTGCGAGCCTCGCCAGCCGCCGCACAGCTGTTAGGATTGGACCGTCCAGCGCATGGGTCGATGAAGGCTGATGCTGTTGAACGAGCGGCGAATGCAGAAGAAATTGTCGGCCGTCGGGAGTGAACAGAAAGGCTTTGCTGATGCCGTCGTCGTCGAGCGGGTCGAAAGACACAGTGGTGAGTAGCGCTGCTGTAGGTTGCTCAAGCTCTGAGTACTGCTCGCGTTTCAACTTGCTGAGCGCGTTAGCTAGCTTCTGACGCTTCGGGAGGGCATCAACGCCGCTCGCCTTGAGAAAGGCGAGGAGCTCGACGCGCTCCTCGTGACGCACGAGCAAGCTGCGCAAGGTCTGCTCTCGAAGATGCTCCGCGAGCTCAGTCAGGCCGTTGTTGTCCAAAATGTGCGCAAGGTCGTCGCCAGTTGAGTCGGCTACAGCCGTGCGGTGAGCCCCACCCTGAGCCAACGCCTTCCGTGCCTCATCCATCGTCAAGCACGGAGAGCACTGTTGTTCCTTGTTGGCAAGTTGCTCAGATACGCTTTCGCCGGTCGAATCATGATTCCCTTCCAAATCACTGTCCGGGCAGGCGGCCCATTGAGCGGCTAAGTCTGTTACCACGGCGCTTAGCCTGGTTGGCACGCCTTCGGGCGCGCACATTGGACCCGCGTGAAGAGCTGTCGAGTAAACACCTCTCTTTCCCCACAGCACGCTGTGACGCTCGGGCAATGCCGCTTCGCTTGTCACTTGTGAACGAGAGGAGAGGTGTTTACTCGACAGCGTGAAGAGAGCGAAAAGACTTCCACACTTATCGCTTGTGTTCGTCCGTTTCAGGGGATCAGGGCCCTCTCGGCCAGACACACACCCACAAGCCCCGAAAAGGCGTGCGTGGGAGGCGCTCTCCACACGATTCGCAGCCACGCTGACGTGTCGCGTCGCTCGGAGGTCAAGGTAGGACATCAAACCCTGACATCAAACACACAGGATTTGTCGATGATTGTCTCCGTACGGCGTCTGGGATCGGCAGGTCGTGCCTTAAGTCGGGAGGGGGTGACTTAAGTCGCGCCGGTACTTATGTCGGGACACACCGTGACTTAAGATGAAATCTCCCGGTACGACTTTACGTCACGCGTGCTCGATTGCGCGTGCTCCGACTTAAGTCGCCGTAAAGTCGCCGGGGCCGACTTAAGTCGGTGCACGGGCCGACTTCAGTCACCCCCTCCCGGCTTAAGGCACGACCCACCGATCCCAGACCGTACCTGGTTTAACCTGTCAGGTAGTACCTGCCGACCGGTTTTGTTCGGTTGCGTTTTGTTCGGAGTGGATGTACGATGTAGGCTTGTAGCTTCGACTTGTACTCAATGTTTAGTTCACCGTCAACACGCACCACTCGATTCTCGAGACGCAGACGGCGGCAGGGTCCGATCCGGTGGCGAGGGCGGCGGCGCGGGTGCTGCCGACCCGGGCGGCTGCAGCTGCAGCCTCACCGCTGCTGGAGACGCACTTCTGTCTTCTCGTGCCTCCTCCGCCGATTCCAGCAGCGGCGGTGTCGGCTGCTGCTCACGCTCATGCTCATGCCCATGTGCATGCTCATGCCCATGCCCATCCGCCGGAGTATCCCCGTCCGCAGCAGCGCCCTCCCTGCGGCTGCGCACAAACGTCCACCACCACCAATCCGAAGAGTGTTGGCGCGGCGGGATCGTCGCGTCCGCAGCAGGGCCCCCGCCCCGCCCACGGGCTGGCTGGCACCCCGAACGCGGGCTCGCGACCTTGAGCATATGAAGACGCCCCATGAGCTCATGGCGCTCGAGGTCGATAGCCATGAGACGCAGCCGCACCTCCAACATGCGCTCCTGCTGCTCTGCACGCAGGGCGCGTCGTAGCATATCCCCGTAGCGTAGCTCCGCCATCTCGGCGCGTAGCTCTGCGGCTTCGAGTCGATCCTCGAGCTCTGCCTCGTCATCCGAGCTCCGCCCCAAGGAATGGGGGAAAGAATGGGGTTGCTGCTGATTCTGAAGGTGGCGGATGCGCCCCTCAGACTTCCATGCGCTGGCCTGCGCCATTGAGAAGCGCGACGCCTTCTTCGATGAGTGCAAGAGAGCGGGCGCAGAATCCGTGACCGCGCCCAGCCCTGTAGCACCGTCCGACGAGCGCTCTGCCCGGCTTGCCATCGAGTGACGAGGAGCTGATAGCTTGGGTTGGCTGCCGTGTGAGGAGAAGGACAAGCGAACAGAGTTTCTGACGCTCCTGAGCCCGTTTGTGACGGTGTGCACCTTCACGGGCTCCTGCGCCTGCATGGTGCAGCAAATGTCGAGGCCGCTCCGTGCGTTTAGGAGCGCCCCCCGGCCGGATCGGAGTCAAACTCCATTCAAGTTGGAGCCGATCGTCCTTTTGCAGGCTGATCAACACAACGCGAAGAAGGCTGTGCTGTGCTGTGCAACACAACGCGCAATCCGGCACACCTAGCACGAGGGTCGCTATCGCTACTTGTATCAATGGTGCATGGATGGACACGGAGCACGAGCAGCTGGGCCGGAGTGCGGAGATCTTTCAGAGTCCGCCGCAATTCAGGGGGTCCCCGGGGAGCGGGGGGCGGGGGGGAGCGGCCTGCGGGGTCCCGCCATGCCGCCAATTGGTAGGTAGCTTGGTCAGTTACAAATCTCTCTCGCCGCGCAGGCGCATGCCCGAAGGAACAAGGATGCCGCAGCGCGCCGTGTGAATGCCATTTGTAATTAAATTTGTAAAGTGTGAATACCGCAGCGCATAATCGAGAAAAAGTGTGCGTGCGGCGGTTTCAGGATCGCATAAGGAAAGCGACGACGAACGCAATTTTTTCGTGAACCAGAATGCCGCGGGCGGCGAGGACTCTGAGGCCCCGGCGATGGCATGGGAGACCCTCTCGAGCCAGGACTGAGTCGCGAGTCACCTTCCGTGACCGTCTCATCAGTCCTCGAGGTCGTCGTTGACGTAGCTCTCGCTTTGCATCACGCTTTTCTTGGCCTTCTGCGCCTCACGCTTCGTGTAAAGGTCCGACTTGAGCTTCTTGGCCACCAGAGTGTGCGTCACCACGCCGATGCGCACGTCCATGTTTTTACGCTCGTCCTTGAGGCGCGCGAGCGCGGACTTGATCTTGATGAGCGGTGATGTGTCGGTCATCGAGGTGCCGCGCTCGTCCATCTTGCCCTTGATGGCGCCCAACTCATCGCTCACCGTCGAGAGTGTGTTCGTCAGCTCGGCGATGGCCTCCGACTTTGCGTTGAACGCATCCTGTACCTCCTGCAACTTCTCCTGGTTCTGAGAAAATTCGTCGACAGCGTCCTTGCACTGCGAGTTGAGCTTCTGCTCGCTCTTGCGCACCGCCTGCACCGTGCGTTCCATGTCCTCCGAAAGCCGATCGAGCATCACATACGTCTCAGGTGCGAGTGCCGCGACCCTCTCCTGATGACTCTTGGTGTTCACCAGCCGGTTGCGCCACTCCTTCGGGTCGGAGAGGATCTGCATCTTGAGCAGCGGCGTGACGCGCTCGAGCTCGATCTGCCACGCCGCCGGGTCCACCGTCGCGTCCAGGATTGAGTCCGTCAGCTTGGCCATCGCCGCGCCGTCGAAGCCATCGCCACCGCCAAAGAACTCATCCTCCTCCACGTCGGCTGCGCCAACCTCGTCGGCCATCTCGTCCGCGTCGACCTCGGCGTCCTCATCGACGGCGGCCTCCTCGTACGCATCCTCCTCCGCGTACTCGGCGCGCTTGAACTCGAGCGGCAGCGCGTCAAGCAGGTGCTTGAGAACAGCGCAGCAGTTGTCGCCGTAGCCCTGCTTGAGCTTCTGCGGCGGGTAGTTCGTCGGCGCACCGATCTGCTGCAGTTGCGAGAAGAGGTCGCTAACCGTGCTGTTTGGATCGTCCATCTGGCTCGGAGCACGCCAGTGGATGCCCTGCAGCGACATGACCCAGGAGCACACCGCGCAGAAGTAATGGAACTGCTCCGCTGGGTTTCCTGATGCGAGCGCAAAGTAAGTGTGCGTAAGCGGCTTGAAGCTGCCCGGCATGCCGCGCTCGTAGTTGTGCATCTTGAGCCGCTCGAGTATCTCCTCCATGAGCTGAAATGGAACGTGCTCCGCGTCTGCATTGCGCACCTCGCCCTCCTGACCCTTGCGCTGAAGCGTCGCTGCGGCATTGGCCACCATGCTCATCACGCCTGCCATCGACGCGCCGCCTGACTTCTTGGCGAAAGGGTTCACCGTTGGCGCAGGCGCGCGCGGCTCGTCATCGTCGTCGTCCATGTCGTCGTCAGGCACCGCCCTCCGAGAGCGGAAGGAGGGCCGTTGCGGACACAACGAAAACCACTTCACACCGTTTTCTTCTTCAAGGTGTTAACAAAAACAAAAACAGAGTATCACTGCGACTTTTAACCTGCGACTATAGTGAGCGAGCCCCAATGCTCGGATATGATGCATTCGCGAGGCATGTGCAACTTTGGTGGCCCACGAGCACGCGACGCGAGCGAATATGGCCTCCGCCGACGCGGCCTACGTGCACGCGCGCTTCTGCCATGACGTCGTTCCAGAACGTCCGCTCTTGGCTGTTCTTGGCGTGTTTTCTTATGAAGCTCGACGGGTCTTGCGGGACGGATCGCGCAACACGTGGCTGCCGCTGATGCCACCGCTTGTACACACACGCTTCGTCATGCGTGGAGAATCGCCCGTCAATGCAACAACTCTCGAGCGCGAAATCGATCAGCATGGCGATATCGTTCTCGTGCGTGGTGCTTCAAGGACAGATAGTAAAGTGGCGCCGTTGCTCAGTCTGATCGGTTGGTTTGTTTGCGCCTACCAAATTTACAAGGGTGTTCCATTCTTTGGGAGTAGACCGATATGGAGTTGAACGCGGCCAATACATGCACGTGCCCATTGAATGCACGAGACACTGACTTTCGCTTTCGATGCTCTCCGGCAGAAGCGGACGACGACGTCTGGATTCGCGCCGAAGCTCTCGTGCCGCTACTGAGCAAGGCCAACTCTCTGCTGCGTCCCGACCGATCGGTCTACATGGGACGGTTCGAGAGCTACCACTGGGCCACCACGCCGAACAACGAGGGGCCAATCGGCTTCAGCTACCGTTGGCAAGCCTGTAGCCGACACCGGCACGAATGGCGTGTGCGAGACCCCCTTCACCGCGACGGCCTTTCCGGACCCTTCAACTTCGCCAAAGGAGCTCTCTTCTTCCTATCTGCCAATTTGAGCCGTATTGTGACGGACTGGGAGGGCAGCACGGGCGAAGCCGCCGAACTGATCGGCAGGAACGACCAGCGCTGCTATTTGGACTCGCCAGCAATGCTGGCCTCGCGAGTGTCAAAGAATCGCAGCGTCGTCCTCGGTGGCCCCTGCGCGGGTACCAGTATCTTCGTTCAGCCACCAGTGGAGGATGTCTGGCTTGGCCATGCACTAAGCCAAGCAGCCATCGGCTGGACGACTTTCGTTGATCTTGACGTCTACCTGTTTAGCATGTCACCCTGGAACTTTTACGTGCGCGAGTCGCAAATCGTGTGGCACTCGAATCTGAACACGGAGTTCCCGATACGGGCCTCGATCGTGCAGGATTGGGCGGCAAATCGCAGCCGTCAGAGCCAATGCAGCAGCTGGGCCAACTTGACATTGAGGTGCACTCGGCACTCGAAGACCAAATCGTACCCTTCGAGCGGCCTACGGATCTCGGAGCAAAGCACCAAAGAAGCGTTTGGTGAGCGTACATGCGCAGGCCAGCCGATTCGGAAGTGTGACCTCAACGCGCCGAGAGGGTGCAGCTCGTCCAAAGTTTCACTGTGGGCAGAACGCAACAGGGTTGGCCAACTCGCGAGGCAGAGAGAGCAAGAAGAAAAGCAGAGGACTGGGCTGACTGGGCGGGACATCAGACCAAGCATGAAACGGTCTTTGTGATGGCATTTACAGCATCATGTGCTGGCCGGGTGGGCGTGTCAGCACGATATTGTTAACGCGCGCTCGCGTCGTCCGTTGTCTACATTTCCTACTAGAAACGAAACGTCGTTACAGCTTACTGCTTACGCGGGGTCTCAGAGCTCACACCAATGGCTCACACCTCACAGCTAAGTCGAGCGCAGACCCGCAGACTGGCCAGAGCGGAGCGCAAAATCCGGGATATTAATCCGAATCACGGATCCCCCGAGTTCTCCCCCCGAGAAGAGAACAAGGAAAACTGTTCAACAGAACAACGTGTGATCCGCGGCCTAATATCGCGCTCACAGGATCCGTACCAACGACGTCGCTCGATGGCCGGTACCGTACGGCGCTACTGACCGCAACTTACCGAATCCGTGGTCCGACAACGACGTGGCCTGCGCGCGGGGTCAGCATCCCATCTGTGTCGTCCACTGAGTGAGCGCATCCACGGGGATCTCATACCGTCTCAGTTGCGACGGCGGCACTTCGGCTCCGTGGGCCAGATTTGAAGATTCCACAACCCCCGGCACGTTTTCGTGAACGTACAGCCAGACCCAATTGCCTCGACGCAAGAGGCCAGACGCCGGGTGGTGCACCGTCCGCTCCTTGGACGAGTCGAGCGCACACCTTTGTAGAGGAGTGGGCCTGCGCCACGTGATGCCGTCGGTTGAGCAGCTCATGGCGATGCAACCGACTCGATGTTGGACCATGGGCATCAGTGCGACCAAACTGCGTTTGGACGTCGGTATGCTCTGGACGGACATGAAGTAGATGTCGCCCTGGGTGAGACTGTACCCATCAATCACGACGAGCTCAAAGGGAGACCAGTTCTCGCCATCCACCGATGATGTGACCTGCACAAACCGCTGCCCGGTGGTCGCAGGGTTGGCGCGCGCGTAGAGCCAGAAGCGGCCATTGTGATGCACAAGAGACAGGCGACCATCGAACTCGCACGCAGGACGGGAATCGTTCATATCCTTGGGCCGTTTGTGCAGGTAGTAGAAGTAACGCCCTTCGGTGCAACCAGGGTGCCAGCCTCTGAGAATACGATGAACCCTGCGCCATGTAGGCGGGCTCACAGACAGTCGACCCGCTAGGTCGGTGGTCGGCTGTGGAAGCCTGCCGTGCAGCATGTAGATGCCTGTGTGGACACCACCGGGGGTCTTCCACATGAAGCGTTTGTTGTCCAGGCCACCGACTGCGAGGAGTTGGCCAGCGTGACGTAGCACGGCCAAGTTGTGTGTCAGCAAGCGCTCTGACGTGCTGTCCGCAAGTTGTGCTGCGTGGGGCATGAAGGTGGTCGGTTGTGAGCCAAACCGCAAACCATCTGCAGAGGCAAGCATCAACACATTCGCGGGCCCTACAGCATGTTTTGCGACATCGTGGCCGATGTGGTCCTTGAATAGGACGCACACGGCTTGGCCACCTTCCACACATTCCATCACTGTGAAGTAGCGCCACCCATCGCCGTGGACTTTCACTTGTGTTGATATGCTCGACTTTGACTCAGGCTTTTCGGAGCTTGTGATCGAGCCCGTCACCTCGAAGCGCACATTATGCACTTGTGAACTCGTAGTGGTTTCCACCTTCAAGATTCTGCAAATCGTTGTGTTCTCGCCGAGTTGCACCAAGCTTTGAGGCCACATATCTTTTAGGAACGGCCGTCCGGCCTCGCAGAGAGACCTCGGCATCAGGCAAGCGCTTGTGCCGCAAAGCAAGCGATGGCGCGTGCACTGCACCCGTCCCAGCGGGTGCGACGGTCGGTGCTACACAAACACTACAGTAATGAAAAAGTCACAGAGGACGCTGAGCAAGTTTGAGCGCGTTGTGAACATTCACGTTTGAGGAAAGCTCCTCGATGAGAGTGTGTTGTTTGAACGCTTGGGAAGGCGGGCGCAACTTGTGAAATTTCAGGGGCGGGCGCAGCATGTATTTCGTACCGATAGAACAACATATCTGCCCCGCCCCGGACGTTAGCGACCGGCTGGGGCTGTGGAGACTGCCGCTCACTGACGTTTTTGTTTAGGTCTGGCGTTTTCCTGGTCGATATGTGGTCGGAGGCGTTCCCCAAACCAGCTTTGAAAGTTGCCAAGATAGGCAACCTCGACTTATCTCCTAAACGGGAACAAAATGGCTTCGTCTCCCCGTGGGTCTCCCCTTGATGGCCGACTACGTGTACGGTTGATGGTATTTGGGATATGCGGCGCCCTCGCGGTCCCACCGACGCCATTCGAGCCCTCAACGCTCCAAACCACAGACGTCCAGAAAGAAACGCTCACGACGACGATGGTGGCTGGCGTCGTGGCACCCGCGTCGACGGCGGTCGAAGTCCTCCGTGTTGGCAAATGCTCGATAGCTCCCGGTGGACCCACGCCCGAAGTGATAGCGCAGTGGGAGGACGAGCTGCGCCAGGCCGCGACCGCAACTGTGGCCAATGGCAGCGTGTTTGCCGACACCGACAACCTGTATGTCTACGACCGCTGCTTTGTGCCTCGTCGCGTGTGCAAGGTCTACGTTCGTGCATCCGATGCATTGCTGCTTCTGCCTCGCGATGGGCCAGAAGAGGTGACCCTGCAGCCGAGGGCATATGACGTGGTCATAGGCGCGGCTCAATCAATAGGCGCCGTTGCGCGCAAGAGCTTTGCATTGCTGCTCGAGCAGGGTGGCAGCTTGCCGATCATCAATCTAGGCAGGGGTTCTGCCAGTCCGGATATGTACACAGAAAGCGCCAACTGGCCAGTCGTCGCGCCCATCTTCTATAATGCGCGTAGCATCATCCTCTGCGTCATGGCGGGTCGCTCCTCGCCCAACTCAGCGACTGCGGTCACAGGGAAGTTTGGGCTTGCGCATGCGAAGGCGTTCAAACAGTTGCGTGAGTGGTACTATTCCAAGGACCCAGTGAATGCAACGCGCGGTGAGCAGTTGCGTCTGGAGTCGCTTGAGAACGCCCGGCGTGACTACGTGGAGCTCATCCGCCGGGTTCGTGCGGGCTCCCCAAGTGGACAACCCAAGCCACGGATCCTCTTGGTCTGGTTTTCGGCGTGCCCAATCTCTGGCTGCTCATCTCTCGCCGAATTCCCGCAGTACTACTTGAATCGCACAGGCGTTCGGAATGTTATTGGGAGTCTCGGAGCCGAACTCGGCGCCGAAATCATCGACGCGAGCACCTTCGGGTTGCCGCCGGCGCAGCCGATCCCTATTGACCAATGCTCGGCCTGCCGTTCGAATGCCTCAGCGGTGTGCGAAGCAGGAACGGCACGTGTTGATGCGAAACATGAGGGGCGCACGTGCGGTAGCGCGTGCGGCTACGTGAAGTCTGCATACTATCCGGACGACAACGGCCATGAGCACGCAGCGCGTTTAATCGGCGCAGCACTACAGGCATCACCGATGGCGATGACGTTACCGCCGCCTTCGATCGCTCATCCACCTCCACCTCCGATCGTCCATTCACTTCCGCCTCCGATCGCCCATTCACTTCCGCCTCCGATCGGCCATCTTCCTCCGCCTCCGATCGCCCATTCACTTCCGCCTCCTGTTGCCGCTCACCCGCCGCTGCCTGTTACGTCCAATTGCACCGACCAACAGAATAGCGGGGTGAACTACGCAAATGGTCTACCCGTGCCGTGCGGCTTCTTCAAAACAAACCCGGCCACTTGCGATTCGTACTCCAGTGCGCGGACCAATTGCCCGATAGCATGCAGCACATGTCCAACGGCGACCGTCCATCCTGTCCATCCAATTACTCACCTGCCGCCGCCTCTGATCCACTCTCCACCGCCTCCGAGCCACTCGTCACCGCCTCCGAGCCACTCGTCACCGCCTCCGAGCCACTCGCCACCGCCTCCGAGCCACTCGTCACCGCCTCCGAGCCACGCGTCACCGCCTCCGAGCCACGCGCCACCGCCTCCGAGCCACG
>Ga0210242_100017_pt1 | contig 99412 bp, 94 predicted proteins | sample ChrtobMeP5a_16mM_FD_155445 | JGI IMG/M metagenome (GOLD analysis project Ga0210242, IMG submission 155445) | Chrysochromulina tobin associated microbial communities from unialgal haptophyte culture, Seattle, Washington, United States - P5a_16mM | ecosystem: Host-associated > Algae > Haptophytes >... | reverse complement strand
AGCCTGTTTCAAAAGTATTTTTTGTTCGTCTGGAAGGTCCACCATCGCCAGGCGGACACGCGCCTCTCGATCAACGCCGTCAATGACATCCTCAGCAGACTCCAGAGGCGGCGGCAGCAGAGACTGGTCATTGGGGTCGAGTTCGGGTTTTCGCGCGCGTCGAATAGCGTCGATGCGACGATTGCGCGCGATGCGAAACACCCAGGTGCCCACCGAGGCTTGCCGCCGATCAAAAAGATCAGCCTTTCGCCAAATAGTCACCATAACGTCTTGTGAAAGCTCCTCGGCGAGCGAGTCATCGGCGCCCAACCGCAGCAAATAGCCTTTTACGCGGGGAGCATACCACGCGAACAGCTCAGCAAAAGCTGCGCGATCTTGATGGTTGGCGATGGCTTCCATCAAATCCGATTGGCGATCACGCTCGCTAGGAGAAAGGGTTTGCGGACTGCTCACGATTCTGACTGTTTAACTTCTGTTCTTGCGGTGCACCAGATGGCGAACGCCCTAGGAGTGCAACCTTTCAAGAACGGCTCAAAGCCCCCCTTTTTCCCTGCGCAACGCCCCAGCGTGGCAAGACAGCTGCCAGCCTGCTATAGCGCCAGAATGACGATTTCCCTCGACCTAACCCGCGGCAATGCTAACGCATCCATAGTGCAGCCGCTTTCTCATGCCGCACCGATGGCGCCCAGCCGTCCGTCTTTGGCGGGCATGCACATGACGGACATTCGCGCCACCCTGATCGGTGCGGGCGTCGATGAAAAGAAAGCGCGCATGCGTTCCAAACAGCTCAATCGCTGGGTGCATCATTTCGGCGTCACCTCGTTCGACACGATGACTGACATCGCCAAAGAGATGCGTGCCGATTTTGCAAAGGCCTTCTCATTAGGCCGCCCCGACATCATCGAAAATCAGGTTTCCAAAGACGGCACCCGCAAATGGCTCCTGCAAATGGGGCCCGGCGTCGATGTGGAAACGGTGTTCATTCCCGCCGTCGCCCGTTCCGGCGCGCTCTGCGTTTCCAGCCAAGTCGGCTGTACGTTGACCTGCAGCTTCTGCCACACCGGAACCCAAAAGCTGGTGCGAAACCTCACCGCTGCCGAGATCGTGACCCAAGTGCTGGTCGCACGCGATCACCTTGGCGAGTGGCCAGCGTCGAAAGAAGATCGTCGGCTAACCAACATTGTGTTTATGGGCATGGGTGAACCGCTCTATAATCTCGACGAAGTTGCCAAGGCTATTGACGTAATCTCCGACGGGGACGGCATCGCCATTGGTCGTCGCCGGATCACGGTCTCCACGTCCGGCGTCGTGCCCAAAATGCACGAGTTAGGTGAGCGCACGGGTGCCATGCTCGCCATATCGCTGCACGCTACAAACGACGATTTGCGCAACGAATTGGTGCCTATCAACAAGAAATACCCCATCGCAGAACTGATGGAGGCCATCCGCACTTATCCCGGCCTCAACAATTCCCGCCGTGTCACCTTTGAATACGTCATGCTGAAGGGCGTGAATGACAGCCCAGCAGACGCACGCGAACTTGTTCGCCTCATCCGCGGGCTGCCGGCCAAAATCAATCTGATCCCGTTCAATCCATGGCCCGGTTCCGGCTATGAATGTTCAGATTGGGAAACCATAGGCGTGTTCGCCGACATCGTGAACCGCGCTGGTTATGCCTCCCCAATCCGCACTCCGCGTGGCCGGGACATCTTGGCGGCGTGCGGTCAGTTGCGCTCCGAAAGCGTTAAAGAACGCGCCAGCGCCAAGCGACTAGCCGCTTTGGAAGCCGCGGGCCTGATGGGCTATGACGATTTGGAGAACTAAGACCATCGGGCCGCATAAGGCCCAGTTTTCCGCTTTCGCCGGTAACGTTACGCCGTTAAACCACGAACACACTAAGGAACAGCAGCGCTAATTGCTGCGCAAAAGGAGCATCGCCATGACAGACGTCGTCGTCGTTTCAACCGCACGCACGGGCCTCGCCAAATCCATGCGGGGTGGCTTTAACAACACCCATGGTGCCACAATGGCTGGCCACGCCATCCAGCATGCTATTGCGCGCGCGGGCATTGATGCGGCAGAAATCGAAGACGTCATTCTCGGCGCGGGCCAGCCAGAAGGAGCAACCGGGAACAATGTCGCGCGCAACGCCGCACTTTGGGCCGGTTGCCCGGTTACAACCTCCGGCACAACAATCAATCGGTTCTGCTCCTCAGGCCTCCAAGCGATCGCGTCAGCCGCCCACTACATTAAGAATGAAGGTGCTATTGCCACGGTTGCCGGAGGGGTTGAATCCATCTCACTCGTCCAAATGGGCGGGCACATGAATTTGCACCACTTCACCGAAGAAAAGCTGATGAAGATCCGCCCTGACCTGTGGATGGCGATGATCGACACGGCCGATCTTGTCGCCAAGCGCTACGGCGTGAGCCGCGACGCCCAAGATGAGTATTCCCTACGCTCTCAGCAACGGATCGCGGCGGCTCAAGCCAACGGCCTGTTTGCCGACGAGATTGTCCCTCTTGCGACCAAGATGAAGAAACTCGACAAAGCGACTGGCACTGAAAGCATTGTTGATGTTGTTGTCGATCGTGACGAGTGCAACCGCCCTGAGACAACATTGGAAGGATTGCAGGGCCTGAAACCCGTGCGCGGCGAAGGCAATTTCATCACCGCCGGCAACGCCTCGCAATTGTCAGATGGCGCTTCTGCCGTCGTATTGATGGATGCAAAAGAAGCTGAAAAACGCGGTTTGAAGCCGCTGGGCGCATTCCGTGGGTTTGCCGTTGCCGGTTGCGGGCCGGACGAAATGGGCATCGGCCCCGTTTTCGCTATTCCGCGCCTTCTCGAGCGCCATGGCCTAACGGTCGATGACATTGACCTTTGGGAACTAAACGAAGCCTTTGCCAGCCAGTGCCTGTATTGCCGCGACACACTTGGCATTGACCCCGAAAAGTACAACGTCAATGGCGGTTCCATCGCCATTGGCCACCCTTATGGCATGACAGGTGCGCGCCTAGCCGGTCACCTTCTCCTCGAAGCCAACCGCCGCAAAGTAAAATATGGCGTTGTCTCTATGTGCATTGGCGGCGGCATGGGCGCGGCCGGCCTGTTTGAAGCATTCAACTGATGGACCTGACACGCCGCGAAACCTTGGCAACAGCAGGGGCCGCCACACTGGTGGCCCCTGCAACACCTGCCCTCGCCGCAGGCCGCCCTGCAAGCCATGCCCTCATCAACCAAAAAGCACCGCCGTTCGACTTGCCAAAAATCGGCGGTGGTCGGGCGAAGCTGAGCGATTACAAAGGCAAAACCCTTGTACTGATGTTCTATGGCCAATGGTGCGGGGATTGTATGCGCGACGCACCGCAAACGGCCGCCCTTGTTCGGGCCATGGCAGAAGATAAGCGTCTTGCCTTTCTCGGCATTCATACGCGCGGTAATTTTGGGCGCTGGGGCGATGTGCCAAGCTTTTTCAAAGAAATGGGTTGGTCGTTTCCCGCCGCCCTTGATGACGATTCTGCGGCCTACAAAACCTACCAAATGCAATGGGTTCCAGGCTTCCTAGTCATCGACACCAAAGCCATCATCCGCGTATTCGCCAATGATCTCGTGGCGGGTGGGGGAAAAGGCGTGGCAGGCTTTCTTGGCGATGTGAGGGCTGTTGCGGCGAGGAAGGCTTAGCCCAACTTGTAAATGTACAATTTCATGTACATATAAGCACCTGAGCCGGAGGCGAAAATGGAAGTCATTTCTTACACTGAGGCGCGCGCCAAGCTTAAAGAAGTGATGGATCGCGTCGTTGAGGACTGCACACCCACCATCATCACCCGTCAACGCGGCAAACCCGTCGTGATGATTTCGCTCGATGACTGGAACTCGATGGATGCGACGATGTATCTGTTGTCGTCACCGCGAAACGCTGCGCGGCTGAGGGAATCGATTGCAGAAGCGGACGCGGGATTAGCAGTTGAGCGCGAACTGATAGATTTATGAAAGTCCTTTTCCTCACCAGAGGCTGGGATGATTATTCATTTTGGGTCGAGACAGATATTGCTGTTGCTCGGCGGCTAAACGTCTTGATCCGAGACTGCCAACGCTCTCCTTTTGTCGGGTTGGGGCGGCCGGAGCCATTGAAGCATGAGTTCAAAGGCTGGTGGTCGCGCCGCCTCAATAACGAACACCGCCTAATTTACCGCGTGATCGGAACCGGCGACGATCAAAGGCTCGAAATCGCCCAATGCCGGTTCCACTACTGAGCTGAAAACGCCCGCATGACCCACCCCATCCTCTACAGTTTCCGGCGCTGCCCTTATGCGATGAGAGCGCGGATGGCCCTGATGGTCAGTGGCGTATCCTTTGAAATCCGCGAGATCGTGTTGCGGGCGAAGCCCCCGGAAATGGTTGCCGCCTCACCAAAAGCCACCGTTCCGGTTCTAGTCTTGGCAGACGGTCAAGTGATCGACGAGAGCCTTGACATCATGGTTTGGGCACTTGCCCAACATGACCCTGAAAACTGGCTGACCGGGCACGATCAAGCGTTAATCACCACCTTCGACACACAGTTCAAGCACCATCTCGACCGCACAAAATACCCCCAGAAGTTTGGTTCCGAGCCGATTGAGCATCGCGAGGCTGCACTCGACATCCTGCAAGCCATCGAAATCCGCCTTGCCCGATCCGCCTTCCTGCACGGGCCAAACCGCACCCTGACAGACATCGCCTTGATGCCCTTCATTCGTCAATTTGCCGCCGTAGACCCTGCATGGTTTGAAGCCCAAACCTCGCCGAAAGTTCAGGCTTGGCTGTCGTCCCAAACGACCTCGACCTTGTTCATGCGCGCCATGGAGCGTCTGAAACCTTGGGCAGCGTGCGATGCAGCGATTGCTTGGCCTTAGTCAACCAAGCAGATTCATCAGGGACATCGCACTTCACCCAACCCGCCCCAATGCCACCGCAATCTCCTCGTGCCGTTTACGGGTAATGTTGTAGGCAAAGAAGATAACCAGCGAGATCAATGCGATCACAGCGGCCAACGGGCCCCAGATCAACACAAGCCGGAACTGCACATCTTGAGTGAGCACGACCGCCGCTCCGGTGCCAATCCCACTTGGGAAGCCGATTAAGTCGAGTGCCAACCCCGCCACCATCACGCCGAGCCCCGTAGCGGCCTTACCGGCAAAGCCAAGCCCGGCGAAATAGAGCCCCTCACGGCGGCGACCAAAAAGTAGCTCGTGCTCATCGGCGGCATCAGCCATCATGGAGGGATAGGCAACGCCCACAAACCCAGCGCCAATACCGGCCACCCACGAGTTAATTTGCATTGGTAGCAAAGCCGCATCCCCTTTCGGCAAATAAAGGCCGCCCAGCATCAGCCCTTGAAGCACCAGCCAATTGGCAATCAGCAACAAGAAGCCAATGATGATTACATTCTTCTTCTCCATTAGCTTTTGCAGCAAAGGCGCACCCGAAACGCCGAGCACGATGCCAAAAAGATACGCGTAACCAATGAATTGAAGTGTCTCGCTTTTCATCTGCCAAACATAGATGAATGCGTGATTGTTAAGGCTCGCATTCAATCCAATCGCCACAAAAACAACCACAGCCGAGATAAACAGCACCCGGAACGAACGGTTGGAGAGGATTTCCTTCACTTCCGAAGGCAGGCGCGCAAGCGTGGACCCGCCTACTTGGCTCGGCTGCGTCAGGCCCGCAGCATAGCGCCGAACCCCGAGGCAGCAGAGCGTCATGCAAACAAACAGCAACGCCGCGACAGACCACCCAAAGCCCGGATAACCGTCAGGCTTTTGCAAACCACCGTCTGCAAAAAACAGCGAGAACCCGAGCGCCGTAACCACCACACCCGTCAGTATCCCGGCAAACGAACGATAGACCACAATGCTCGTGCGCTCGGTATAGTCGCTCGCCATTTCTGCACCGAGCGCAATGTAAGGCACGTTGAAAACCGAAATTGAGCTGCGCACGATCACCGAAAGCGCGGCCAGCCACGCAAACAAACCGATCTGGTCCAAACCCTTGGGTGGCGCAAACAGTAAGCCAAGCGAAATGGTAATCAGCGGGATCGCCACCATCATCAGCGGCAAGCGCCGCCCCAGTTTGGATTTCATATTGTCCGAAAGCGAACCGACCACAGGGTCGACAAAGGCATCAAACGCCAAGCTAATGGCCAGTGCCGCTCCTACTAAGGCCCCAGAAAGCCCCAACACGGCAGAATAATAGAAGAAAATGAACCCAATCGCAGCATCAAACCCGCCGCTTTGAGCCGCTTGGCCGAGGCTATAGCTTAGCTTTACGTGTAAGGGTGGCTTCAAAATGGCGACGGCAGGCATTGTTCCTTCTTCATTGGCCACAGTCAGCACGCGCGTCTCCCCTTCGTTTTTTGGCGAGCCTATCACGTTGAGGGGGAATGCAAGCCCCAAACCCACCAAAACTTGACTCCCCCGCACCCTTCCCCTATCCACCGCACTCTCTGCGCACCTTCCGATGTGCGCTCTGACGGGCACGACACCGGCTGCTGATTGGCGGACCAACCGGACGAGGCTTGCGGAGCCCCCTGCCCGACGTTTACGTCCGGCGGGGCATTTGTCGTTGCGCGTTCTGGATCGAACGATGTTTGACGCGCTAACCGATCGCCTGTCTGGCGTATTTGACGGCCTTACCGGTCGTGGTGCCCTGTCTGAGAAAGACGTGGATGCCGCGCTGCGGGAGGTGCGCGTGGCGTTGCTGGAGGCAGATGTCGCGCTGCCGGTGGTGCGCGAGTTCATCGCCAAGGTCCGCGAAGAAGCAGTCGGCGACAAGGTTATCCGCTCAGTCACGCCGGGCCAGCAAGTCGTCAAAATCGTTTATGATCAGCTGATTGTCACCCTCGGAGGGGACGAACCGCCAGCCGAGCTTAACCTCAATCAAGGCCCTCCAGCGATCATTTTGATGGCCGGTCTGCAAGGCTCCGGCAAAACGACGACGACCGCAAAGCTGGCGCTTCGCCTTCGGTCGCGTGATCGCAAAAAGGTCATGGTCGCCTCGCTCGACGTACGCCGACCTGCCGCTATGGAGCAATTGGCGATCTTGGCCAAGCAGGCCGAGGTCGATTGCCTCCCCATCGTTCCGGGCCAACCACCAGCCGAAATCACAAAGCGCGCTTTGGCGGCAGCCAAGCTTGGCGGCTTCGACGTTTTGATCCTCGATACCGCAGGGCGCACCTCGGTTGACGAGCAAATGATGACTGAGGCGGCCGAAATCGCCTCAATCGCGCGCCCGGTCGAGACTATTCTGGTTGCGGACAGCCTAACCGGCCAAGACGCGGTTGAAACCGCCCGTCGCTTCCATGAGCGCCTGCCGCTGACCGGCTTGATCCTCACCCGCGCCGATGGCGATGGCCGTGGCGGTGCTGCGCTTTCCATGCGCGCGGTCACCGGCCTTCCGATCAAGTTTCTCGGCAATTCAGAGCGCATTGATGGCATCGACGTGTTTGATGCACGCCGTGTTGCTGGCCGCATTTTGGGCCAAGGCGACGTTGTCAGCTTCGTTGAAAAAGCCGTCGAAAATGTCCAGCAGGCCGAGGCTGAAAAGCTTGCCGCCAAGATGGCGAAGGGCAAGTTCGACCTTGACGACATGGCCCAACAGTTCCGCCAAATCCAAGCGATGGGTGGCCTTGGCGGCGTCATGGGCATGCTTCCCGGCGCGCAAAAGGCTAAGCAAGCCATGGCTGCAGCCAATATGGACGAAAAAGTCGTTCAGCGTCAGATCGCGATCATCACATCGATGACGAAGGCGGAGCGCGCAAAGCCAGACATCCTCAACGCCTCGCGCCGCCGCCGGATTGCTAAGGGTGCCGGTGTTGATGTCGCAGAGGTCAACAAGGTCCTGAAAATGCACCGCCAAATGGCCGACGTGGTGAAAGCCATGGGCAAGGGCGGCATGAAAGGCCTGATGAACAAAATTGGTGGTGCCATGGGCGGTATGGGGGGCATGGGCGGTGGCCCACGTGTCGATCCTGCGGCTTTGAAGCAGCTTGGTTCTGGTAAGCCGCCACCGCAATCCACTCTCCCGGGCTTGCCCGGGCTGCCCGGCGGTGGAAACCCGCCTCCTTCCCTGCCGGGTCTCCCCGGTCTTCCGGGCGGCCTGCCGCCTTTCATCAAGAAATAGCGGTCCGCCCGGCCCGCGCTTCGACTAGAACCAACAGAAAGAACCGAAAATGTCCCTGAAAATCCGTCTCGCCCGTGGTGGTGCCAAGAAGCGTCCTGTGTACCGCATCGTCGTTGCTGACGCGCGTGCCCCGCGCGATGGCCGCTTCATCGAAAAATTGGGCTCTTACAACCCAACCCTGCCAGACACCGCAACCCGCTTCACCATCGATGCGGAAAAGACCAAGGAATGGCTTGCAAAAGGCGCACAGCCAACCGACCGCGTCGCCCGCTTCCTCGGCCTTGCTGGCATCATCGACCACAAGCAAGCCAATAACCCAAACAAAGCCAAGCCAGGCAAAAAGGCTGAAGAGCGCGCCGCTGAAAAGGCCGATAAGGCCGAAGCCGCCATTAAGGCTGCCGCTGATGCCGCCGCCGCCGCAGCAGAAGCCAAAGCCGCAGCAAAGGCTGCTGCTGAAGAAGCTGCTGCAAACCCAGCACCTGCGGCTGAAGTTGCTGAAGAAGCCCCTGCTGAAACGGCTGCCGAATAAGTGTAAGCTCGCCTTCTATGGCGACTTTAACACCAGAAGCGACACTACAGGCCCTTATCACCGGCAACGGCGATAAGGGCCAAGCCGTGCCCGGCGCTGCCGCCGCAATCATCCGCGATGGCCGGGTGGTCTGGGCAGGCTCTGCGGGTCGGCGCTTTCTCGATGGTGAAGGTGGTCCGCCTCTGCTCACCGGCACCAAGATGCGCGTCGCCAGCATCTCAAAAGTTGGCATTGCCCTCTTGGCCCTTAAGCTTGTGGAGCAAGGTAAGCTGAGGCTGGATGGCGATATTGCCCCAATCCTCGGCTTTCCATTTCGAAACCCAGCCTTTCCAAACGACCCGATCACACTACGCCACCTTCTGTCCCACACCGGAACGCTGCGCGATGGTGAGGTCTATTGGGGCACGCTGGGCGAAACCATGCGGGACTTCTTCACCCCCGAAGGCGCGCACTGGGAAGGCGGTATCCACTTCGCCAAGGGCCATCCGCCGGGCAAATACTTCACCTATTGCAACCTCGCCTTTGGCGTTATCTCAACGTTGATGGAGAAGGCCACCGGCCAGCGCTTTGATCAATTCGCCCAAAAGGCCCTGTTCAAGCCACTCGGCCTCACCTGCGGCTATAATTGGAGCGGCGTTCCGGCCGATGATGTAGAGGCAGGGGCAACGCTTTATCGTCAGGACGCCGCTGGCGTTTGGTTGCCTCAAGTAGACGATCCGGCGTTTCGGCGCAGGCCATTGCCGTTTTCGGTAAAGCCCGGCGCGCTGATGAGTGACTATAAGCCGGGTGACAACGGCCTTCTCTATGCGCCGCAAGGCGGTTTGCGCGCTTCGGTGCTTGATCTCGCGCGGCTTGGTCTATTCCTCATCGGCAAAGCTGCACCCCTGCTAAAGCCGTCCACTTTCAAAGCCATGACCACCCAAGTGTGGAGCATGGATACCGGCGACGGTGATGCCAGCGAAGGCGATGATGACGGCGGCGCCTTACGCGCGTGGACAACCGGCCTGCACATTCTAACGGGCTCGCCTAATGGCGATGGCCCCATCATCGGCCAAAAGGGCCCTCTTTTGGGTCATTTCGGCGAAGCTTATGGCCTCAAAGCCGGGCTTTGGGTTGATATCGAGGCCCGCGCAGGCTTTGTTTATGCGCTTACCGGCGGCGCGATGGATACGGTCCGCGCTAAAGGTGTGCGGTCTGGCGTTACACGCGGCGAAGAAGACATTATGAACGCGCTTTACCCGCTGGCTTTTCCGTGAGCGAGGAACTCGTCCTCGTGGGCGCAATCGCAGGGGCTTTTGGCGTGAAGGGTGAAATTCGCGTCCGCTCGTTTACGGGCGAGCCCGAAGCCCTCATTGATTATGCGCCGTTTCTGGACGCCAAAGGCAAAACCATCCTCACAATCAAATCGTGGCGTCCGCTCAATGATGGCCTCGCCATCATCGCTAAGGAAGTCGCAACGCGCGAAGACGCGATAGCGATGCGCAACGTGAAGCTATTCGTGCCGCGGGCGCGCTTCCCGGAAGCCGACGACGATGAGTATTATCATGTCGATTTGATCGGCCTTCGCGTCGAAAGCCTTGACGGCGAAGTCTTGGGAACCGTCAAGAACATCATCCCCGGCGTTCAGGATCTTCTGGATATTTCCAGTCCGAAAGGGCCATGGCTGCTGCCGTTCACCCAAGCCTTGGTGCCCGTTGTCGATATCGCCGGGAAACGCCTTGTTGCCGATGTGCCTGATGGGTTGCTGCCGGAGGAAAAGGCCCCCGACACCACACCCGCCGTCGAGTAGCGTCCGCTAGTCTCGCGACGACACAAGCCGAAGCCCGCGACGGACAGGCTCTGCAGGCAGTGCCGGATATAGAGCGCTGGCTTGCAACGACACAAAAGGCTGGGCGGAAGTCATTCTGCGCCCCAAGGTCTGGATTAGGCCCAAAAGGCGGGCTGGCCGTCTATTGTCATCTAAGAGCGGCAACAAAACGATCTCAAGCGATTGGGTCCGTCCCGTTACAGTACGCCCCAGCGCACGAACGCAGGCAGGGCCAGGCGCACTCAACGCGGATTCGACCAAGCCGCGCGCCAATCCGCGATGAGCTTCAACCCAAAGCGACGAAAAATCATGTTCGCGCAGGTCGCGACCGAAAAGACTGGTCACCGCCACCCCGGCCAAGCGGAAAACCGTGTGTGCGGCGTCTGTGCGCTGCAAAAGAAACATTCGGTTCACCAAACCACGGGTGTTTAGTGCAGAATTATCGCCACCAACTGACATTTCCTCACGATTGTTCAGCGCTTGCCAACAACCCATCAATGCTTTGCTGTCAGGATGCTGAGCACCATCAGACATGGAATGACCCTTGCGGGGACGATTTCCCCAATCTGATGGAAGGAGAGCAAAGCTGATGCCAATGGATTACGCCGTCCGAGAAAGGTCCAAATGTGGATTTGTCTCGTGTCAGGCGAAACTGGCATCACTCTTGCTCATCTGAATGGGAAATTGCTGGGAGCAGCTCAATGCGTGTTTCATTTCGGACCATCGCGACCACCGTCGCACTCGCCTTCTTCGGAAGCGCTACCGCCGCAGCGGCATGCTGCACGGCGCCCACGGGCGGGCCTGTCGTCAACGTGCCTCATATTCCTAAAACAAATTATGGCGGTTCGGGCTGCTGCGGCCACATTGGCGGCGGCGTCATCGGAACCCCCGGGGTTATTATCGGCGGCTCCAGCGTAAGCGTCTATAATGCAGGCGTTCATGTCGGCGGCACCAATGTTTCGGTCGGCGGCAACACCTATGTCGGTGGTTCAAGCACCACAGTTTTTGGCGGCGGTGGCGGCGGCGGTGGCTACTTTATCGGTGGTGGCGGCGGCGGTTTCTACGCGCCCGCACCGGTTTCAACCGGCGTCATTGAAGGCTTGGACCTTGGTCGCGCTGCGGAAACCATCACGGAATCGGCAAGCGAGTCCTATTCTGAGACAGTCGCCATTCGCGCGGTCTGCATGGATGCCAAGGGTACGCCACACCCAGCCTCGCGCCCCTCTGGCGAACTCAATGTTTCCGCTAACTATGATGGCGAGATCTTTCGCTGCATGGCTGGCACCTATATGGAAGTCACGGTTGGAAAATGGCTGAACGGCAAGTCCATGTTTGATGGTGGCCGCAATATCTCCTGCGTCCAAGGCCAAGCCCTGTCCTATCGCGGCGGCAACCTCGTCTGCACCAGCCAAATCCCGCAAGCCAATTGCAATGAGCGCTCGCTGCTCCGTCGCTTTGGCCCTGGCATCAAGCTCGCCACCATCAGCGGTACACGCTCAGTCGAGCGGACCCGCACCGTTCAATCGACCTCGGTTCGCACCTCGATGTTTATTGATGGCGGCGTTGGCCAAGGCGTCTATTGATCGCAATCACCCAGACCTGAAACAGGCACGCGGCCCGGATGGATACATCCGGGCCGTTTTCGTCAGGCCCCTTTCAAGGCGTCACAATCGGAAAAGCCGGATCATAGGTGTCCATTAGGCCCAGCAGTTTGCCTAAAGCAGCACCATCGCCCTCAATTTTCACCGCATTGAGACGAATAAGATCCGCCATCGTTGCCTGCCCACCCAAAACACCAAGAAACGCGGACCGTGGCAGCGTATAGGTTGTGCCGCTGGCGGCCCCCTTTGGGTTCGGCGTCCCGATCAGCACGCCATTTGATACCGTTAGGCGCCAATGCTCCTTGCGATCTGGGAACACCAGATCAAGGCTGATTGGGGCTGCAATCGCTTTTGGCCCATTCAACCGGACTGATAACAGATCAATAATGTCGCCTGTCGGCGTGTTCCGGATGGTGTCTAAGCTAGACGAAGTCGAACGTGGCGACCCAAGGCCATTGCGCAGCTCCATCGCCCCTGACAGGTAAATGTTGCGCCAAATCGCTGACTCTGCCTGAAAGCCCAATTGCTCATAGGTATCGGCCAACACATCTTTCGCCGCCTTGTTGGTCGGTTCGGCAAACACCAATGTGTTCAACACTTCGGCGGCCCATCGATATTCGCCCTTGGCAAAGGCATCGCGCCCGGCTTTCAGTACCGCAGCACCCCCACCCATCAGCGCAACGGTTCGCACCGCAGAATCTGTTGGGGTCAGCGGGTTCAGATTGGCCGGATTGGCATCGTAAAAGCCCATATAGCGCTGATACACCGCACGGGCGTTAAACCGCAGCGTTCCATAATAGTCGCGATTGTACCATTCGTTTGAAAGTGTTGGCGGAAGGCTGATCTGCTCGGCGATTTCGGTTCCGGTCAGCCCCTGGTTCATCATACGGACAGATTGATCGTGTAAATACTTATAGGTATCGCGATGCTTACCGATATAGTCGGCAATCTCAGCATTGCCCCAGCGCGGCCAGAAATGTGGGGTAAACAAAACTTCGGCTTGATCACCATATAAGGAAAGGGCTTCGTTCAAATACGTCGCCCACGCTTTCGCATCCCGCACCAAGGCGCCGCGCGGCGTTAGGATGTTATGCATTGTTCCATTGGCGTTTTCCGCCAAACACAGCGCCTTCATCGAGGGAATGAAGAAGTTCATCTCGGATGGCGCTTCTGTGCCTGGCGTCAGTTGAAACTGAACCTTTAGCCCATCGATATCCAGTTCCTGTCCAGTTTCCGTAATAAGCTCCGTAGGCGGAACAAGACCCAGTGATCCACTCGACAGTGCCAAGCCAAGCCCGGCATTGACCTGCCCTGTGACCCCGCGCGGCAGCGCTGTCCCAAACTGGTATGACGCACGGCGGCTCATCGCATTGCCCGCAATCACATTTTCGCTGATCGCATGCTCCATAAAGCCTTCTGGCGCGATAATCCGCACCTTGCCCGCATCCAAATCGGCTTGGCTTACTACACCGCGCGCGCCGCCAAAGTGATCGCCATGGGAATGGGTATAGATCACGGCAACAACCGGTTTATCGGCCACCTTTTCTTTGATCAGCTTGTACGCCGCAGCAGCCACCTCGGCCGTCGTGAGCGGGTCCACCACCAAATAGCCGGAATTAGTTGCGATGAAGGTTATGTTGGAAACATCGATGCCACGAACCTGCCAGATCCCGTCGCGAACTTTGAACAGTCCGGCTTTTGCGTGCAGCTTCGTTAGCCGCCAAAGCGATGGATTTACCGTCTCGGGCGTGTTCCCCTTGGCAAAGTCATAAGCGCGCACGTCCCAGGCGGACCGACCATCAGGCGTGTTAATCGGTTCGTTCGGCATCGGCGCCATAAAGCCCCGCGTTGCAAACTCTTGGTCGCGCGCATCATTCGAGGGCAAGGTTTTGGCAAACGCCGCATTGGCAGCCTTTGTGGCCGCGGTGGGCGGTTTCGGCACTCCTTGCGCCTGAAGTGGTGAACCCAAGAAGCAGAGAGCCGTCGCGGCCAGTATCATGCGCTTCATCATAACAACCCCTACTATTAGAGCTTTAGCAATTGTTTGCCGAGATTTTTGCCCTCAAACAGACGACGCAAGGTTGCGGGAGCATTTTCCAGCCCCTCTTGCATATCCACGGCGGTGTGCATTTTGCCTTCCGCAATCCAGCCAGCCAATTTATGTACGGCCTCGCCAAAGCGGGGGGCATAGTCGAGAATAATGAACCCTTCCATGCGGGCGCGTTTAATCACCAATTGCATGTAATTGCGTGGTCCCGGCGGCAACTCGCCCACCGCATTATAGCCCGAAATACCGCCGCAAAGCACAATGCGGGCATTCTGAGCGAGGTTGTCGAGGCCTGCTTCCAGAATATCGCCACCGACATTTTCAAAGAAAACGTTTACGCCCCGTGGTGCCAATTCACGCAAACGCTCCCGTACATTCTCAGCCTTATAGTCAATGCAGGCATCGGCACCGGCTATGCCCTCCACCCACGTACATTTTGAGGCTCCCCCGGCGATACCAATCACTTTGCAGCCTAGATTCTTCGCTATCTGGACCACGACGGACCCTGTTGCACCCGCCGCACCAGACACCAAAACCACATCACCCGCTTTCGGCTGGCCAATATCCATCAAGCCAAAATAAGCTGTTAATCCTGTTACTCCGTATACGCCTAATGCCTGTTCAGCGCTGACACTATCCCGGACAATCGTAACCGCGCGCGCGCCGCCGCCGTCCGACACTGCATAATCCTGCCAACCAAAAGTCCCGTTTACCCGCACCCCAACGGGGAACCCGGCATGTTTCGAAGCGACGACCTCGCCCACGGCCCCAGCGCGCATGACTTCGCCAATTTGAACCGGTGGCAAATAGCTCGGCGCATCGACCAACCATCCACGCTGCGTCGGGTCGAAACTTAAATGTGTTACCTTGACGACAAACTCGCCCTCACCAGGCGCGGGAACCTCTTCCGTTACAAAACGGAAGTCGTCGTCCCGTACGATGCCATGAGGGCGCCTTGCCAGCACCCAGCGGCGGTTTTTGGTCGCAGTCATTGCAGCGTCTCCGGCTCATCCTTACGTCTTTGGATACAACCCTGCACGACTTCACACGCACGTTCAACGTGCCAAAGACGCTGGCCGAAGCGATCGGGTTCCCACTGAAGGAGCACGCGATGTCCCATGTTTGCATTATTCAAGGCCACCCCGACGCAACAAAACCCCACTTCTGCCACGCCTTAGCCGACGCTTATGCGGAAGGAGCAGCCGAGGCGGGCCACACCGTATCGAAGATTGAGCTCGCCGCGCTCGACATTCCAATTCTGACAAACCCGGATGCATTTAAGAGCGCGCCACCGGCCTCTATTGTGGAGACTCAGCAAATCCTTGCGGCCGCCGATCACCTGCTCATCATCTACCCGCTTTGGCTCGGGACGATGCCTGCACTTGTGAAAGCGTATTTTGAGCAGGTGAGCTGTGGAAACTTTCTGATCGAACAGGTTTCCCAAGGGTGGCCGAAGCAAAAGATGAAGGGCAAGTCCGCCCACGTCGTTGTTACAATGGGTATGCCCGCTTTGGCCTATAAAATGCTTTTTGGCGCCCATGGCGTGCGGGGTTTTGAGAGTGGGATTCTCGGCATGGCAGGCATCGGCCCGATACGCGAAACCCTGCTTGGCGCGGTTGATGGCGGGCCCGAAAAGCGCGAAGGCTGGCTCAAGCGGATGCGCAGCAACGGGCGCCGATGCCGCTGACCCGCCGACCGGTCCTAGGGTCAGTCTCGCCAAGTCGATTTAGCTTTTGTATGCCTGCCTCAAAACACGGCCATTCAGAGCCACAAAACACTTTGGGGAGACATAGTGATGCCAGCAGACGGCTCCGCAGTCGGCCAAGCGACGCTTCCGAGCTTTAAGCCCTTACCCATGAAAGGGCCCAACGTTTCAGTTGATCGTCGGGCTGACGGCACAGTTTATGTGTGGTCTAATCATCTGCCGGGTGATCGTCCTCGCTCCATTCCCCACGAACTGGATGCAAAGGCGGCGCTGCACCCTGATCGCGCCTTTCTAAAGCAGCGCCTGCCTGTCCCGCTCGGCGCTCCGCTTGGGCCTTGGCGAGCGGTCACTTATGGCGAAGCGGCCCGTATGACGGACGCCTTGGCAACGGCCTTGTTAGCTCTGGGCCTCGGCCCGGATTCCCCTCTGCTGATCTTGTCTGGAAACTCGATTGAGCACGCGCTGATAACTCTGGCGGGCCAAAAAGCCCGTGCGCCCGTCGCCCCGCTTTCGGTTGCTTATTCTCTGATGAGCACCGACCACGCAAAGCTAAAACATTGCTTTGACACGATTAAACCAAAGGCGATCTTCGTCCAAAACGCCCTGCACTTCATAAAGGCACTGGAAGCGTTGCCGTTGAATGGTACGAAAATTATCTCGGTTGAGGATTCTGAATACGCCACCGCAATCCGCTACCAAGACCTCGTCGCCACCCCGATTGATGCCACAGCGGTGAAAGCGTCGATGGAGGCGATAAGCGACGCAACGATAGCAAAATTCTTGTTCACGTCTGGCTCAACCGGCATGCCAAAAGGCGTGCCGCAAACCCAAGGCATGATGTGTTCGCAGATCGCCGGGCAAGATGGGCTCCGGAATAGGGAGCGCGATCCCGATGATGTTCCGCTCGCGCTCGATTGGATGCCGTGGAACCATATTTCCGGCGCGAATGTGAACTTTAACGGCGTGCTGTTTGGCGGTGGCACGCTCCACCTTGATGATGGCAAACCGATGCCGGGCCTGTTCGAAACCACAATCAAGAACCTCTACGAGGTATCACCGCGCGTGTTCGGTTCGGCCCCTATTGCCTTTGCTATGCTGGCCGATGCAATGGAACGCGACACGGTGTTGCGCGCCGCCTTTTTCAAGAATCTCGAATACATGGGCTATGGCGGCGCGACCCTATCCGACGATCTCTACGACCGTATGCAAGCCCTTGCGATTGCCGAAACCGGCCACCGCATTCCCCTCACCACCATGTATGGTGCAACAGAAACCCAAGGCATCACGGTCGTGCATTGGCAGGCAGAGCGCGTTGGCCTAATCGGGCTTCCTTTGCCCGGCGTTACACTAAAGCTGGTGCCAAATGGCGAAAAGCTTGAGGTGCGCGTCAAAGGCAACTCCGTCACTAGTGGCTATCATGGCGACCCTGAAAAGTCCGCCGCAGCGTTTGATGAGGAAGGCTTTTACAAGCTAGGCGATGCTTGCCGTTTCATTGATCCTGAAAACCCCAATGAAGGCTTGATTTTCGATGGTCGCGTGACCGAGGACTTCAAACTCTCGTCGGGAACATGGGTTTCGGTTGGCACCTTGCGGCCTGACCTGGTCGCCGCCTGCACCCCTTGGGTGCATGACGCTGTGATCGCCGGGCAGGATAAGCCGTATGTGGGCGCGTTAATCTGGCCATCGCCCGCCGCTTTTGCGCAATTAGCGAAAGAGGAGGATGCTGTGCCAGCGCCTGTTCGCTTGGCGTTACATATCAAGGCCGCGATTGAAGCCTTTAACGCCACCGCCACAGGCTCTTCCCGTCGCATCGGTCGTGCCGTAATCCTAACCGAAGGGCCGTCCATTGATGCTGGCGAGATTACCGACAAGGGCTATGTGAACCAACGCGCTACGCTGGATCGACGGGTCGGGTTGGTGGCAAAACTGTATGAGACAGAGCCGGGTGCGGAGGTGCTGCGTTTCGGTGATAGTTAATTGGATTCTGGCGGCGCAGAGTCAGTCTGCCCGTTGCTGAATGCACGCAGGATGAGGATGCGATAAGTGTCGATGGCATTGTGAATTGTTGAAAATTGGCGGATGCTGATCCCTCCTGTGTTACAAGAAATATGAATTTGTCGCATTTTCGGGCTGTTCTTCCTTCCCTCCTAGCAATCGGTCTCGCTGGCGCAGCCTGCGGGCAGTCGAGCAAACCCGACGCATCACTTCAGAGGACTGAGGTTCCGAAAGTAGAAACTGAAGGAGTATGGCAACCAAGTGCCGGTGGGACTCAGATACCGCTTTGGCCAGAGGGCGTCCCACTCACTAAACCCGACAGCGGTGATCATCCCGAGGCCACCGGAAATGGCTCACCACTCGTAGGAGGAAGGAAATGGCATTGGGCGAGCTATATCACCCGACCAACCATGACCATCTATCGCCCAAAAGGGCGTAATACCGGAACCACAATGATGGTTTTGCCGGGGGGTGGATTTCATGCTGTCGCGACTGACCTTGAGGGCACCGAAATCTGCGATTGGGTCGTCCAACAGGGTATGACGTGCGTCATGCTCAAGTACCGAACACCGCAAGTTTGGCCGAAGGAAAATGGCAGGCAGCAGCGACCGAAAGTGCTTTTGGCATTGGAAGATGCCCAACGCGCTTTTGGTTTGCTACGGCATCGAGCCTCAACCTACGGAATTGACCCGCACAAGATAGGTGTAATCGGATTTTCGGCGGGCGCGTATCTTGTCGCTGACATGAGTAATACAGAACAACGCACCTATGCGCCAACCGATGCTGCCGACGCGGAATCGCCAAGGCCAGACTTCGCGATCATCGCCTACACGGCCCGTCTTTTGGATCCCTCGAATGAAAAGAACCGTCTTGAACTGGCCCCATGGGTGAAGATTAGCAAAAACGCTCCGCCTACGCTCATAATTCACGCCATGAACGATACCGTCGATAATGTGCGACATCCGATAGCGTATGCTCTCGCGCTAAACGAAGCCGGCGTGCCCGTCGATTTGCGGCTCTACGCCAAAGGGGGCCATGCGTTCGGTTTGCGCCCCACTCCCGATCCGATCACCACGCAGTGGCCGGGGCAAGTGGAACAATGGCTACACACCCTCGGAATGTCAGGGCGTGTTGATCGCTAAATGAACAGCGAATAGCCTCAAATTGGCTTCACCCCAGCGCAAATACACCCGGCGGCATCAGCGCTACCACCGCCCCCGTCATGCACGTCGCCAAAAATCCAGCGAACAGAGCCCTCGCCGCCATTGAGATGATTTCATCGCGACGCGCGGGCACCAGTACGTTGAACCCAGCAACCGTGATGCCCATCGAGGCAATGTTGGCAAAGCCACACAGCGCATAGGTCATAATGATGCGAGAGCGCTCGCTTAGCGCTTCCCGAGGCAGGCCCGAAAGATCAATAAAGGCTGTGATTTCGGTGAGAACAAGCTTGGTGCCCAACAGCGAACCGGCTTGGGGGGCTTCGTTCCAAGGCACGCCAACAGCAAAGGCCAACGGCGCGAATACTGCTCCGAGTACCCGTTGAAGGCTGACAGGCTGCCCCATAAAGTCCGGAAAAGCGCCCAAAATCTTGTCAACTAGCGCTGCAAACGCCACGAAAACGATTAGGGTTGCTGCCACATTCAACAGAACCGTCAACCCATCGCCAGTGCCCTTGATGATGGCATCGATTGTGGAGTCGTAATTCTTATCTTCGCTCACATCGACTTCGCCAGCCTCATCGCCGGGCTTTGGCGGGATCATGATGCGGGCGAGCAACACACCCGCAGGCGCTGAAATCAACGATGCGGTCAGCACATGGGCAGCGGCGTTAGGCAGCGCATCTTTCAAGATCGTGGCGTAGGCAATCATTGTGGAACCAGAAACGCAGCTCAGACCGACTGTCATCAGCGTAAAAAGTTCAGACCGCGAGAGCCTATCCAGATAGGCGCGAATAAAGATCGGGCCTTCGACCTGCCCCATAAAAATCGTCGCCGCCGTTGCAAGAGCGGGCGGCCCGCGCAGGCCCATGGTCCGCTGAAACACAAAGCCAAAGCCCTTGGTAATCCACTTCAAAATTCGCCAATGCCACAGCAAAGCCGAAAGCGCACAGATCACCAAAATTACCGGCAACACACGGAATGCAAACAGGAATGGGGCCGGAGCGCCATTCAGATCAAAAGGCTGATCGCCACCCGCCAAATAGCCAAATATAAACGCTGTTCCAGCTTGGGAGGACGCCGCCAGCGCATCCACGCCATGGCCCATCCCCTGCAACGCCGCGCGCGCGACAGGAACACCAAACAACAGCAGAACCAGCGCAATTTGGATCGCGACAACTGCCAGAGCCAGCTTCCACGGGAAGGCGCGGCGATTTTCCGACAGTGCCCAGCATAAGGCCATGGCCAAGGCCAGCCCGATCAGTGACTGAAGATTGATACCACCCAGCATAGCACTCCGCCCCCGGACCAAAACTGCCCGAGAGGGCAATGCGTGTCGTTAACCCGATTGACCACCAAGGCGAGCGGGGAAGCAAGGGCATTGGCTGATATTCATGGGTTTTGCCGCGCGCGCCAGCACAGGCATCGACTTTGTGGCTATGCGTGGCTACAAGTAGCCACATGAAAACCGTGTCGATCCGAGAAGCAAAAAATAAGCTCACTGAGTTGGCCCGTGAGATTGAAGCGGGAACAACAGTCGTGGTCACCCGCCATGGTCGTCCTGTGTTTGATCTTGTGCCGCATCGCCAGCGCAATGGCATAGACATCGACGCCGGAGCTGTTTTTCTTCGTGAGCGTGGCTTGATATCGCCCAAGCTCACCATTGCAGATGATTTTGATGAGGCACTACGCGAAGATTTTCTCTTGAACGCAGAACCTCCGGTATGAAGTTGCTGCTCGATACACAAATCGCGCTTTTCATTTTGGACGGCAGCCTGCCTCAAAGACACGCAGCGATCAATAAAGCCCTACTTAGTGGCGAAACCAACGCCTTTCTCAGTGTGGCTAGCCTTTGGGAAATCGCGATCAAGGCTCGATTAGGAAAGCTTTCAATCAGTATACCGTTGGATTCGCTACTTGGCTTCTTCCAAGCAATTGGCGTTCGAATTTTGCCAATTGAAGCCAAACACGTTGTAGATATGGCAATCCCCGAACCCGTTACGCGCGATCCATTCGATCGGCTTTTGCTCGCTCAATGCCAAGTTGAGAACTTGCTGCTTGTGACAATCGACAAGGCCCTAATCGGCCACCGGCTTGTTTTCGCAGCATAGCGGCTCAATTCGAGTGCCTGACTCAACAAATGGCCCGCCCTAACCAAGCTTCTCCGCGATCCAGAGCTTTATCAATGATTGACGAGTAACACCTAGATGGTCGGCCTGTTTGTCCAAGGCTTCGACGACCCAAGCCGGGAAGTCCACGTTCACGCGCTTCAAGGCATTGCCAAGCCGATGCGCTTTGCTGCAGTCTATAACATCGCTGATGTCGCGATTGTCGTCGAATGCAGCGTCAATTTCGCAGCTTCCATTTTTTCAACCCCCTTACCGATACCCTGTATCCAACCCATCCAAGCTCACCACATTATTGCCCTTACGGTATTCCTCGACACCGGCCTCGCCCTTAGCCTCGGCCCACCGGATTAGATTTGGCCGCTCGTCCACATAATCCATCAAGGGAACACCATAACCGCATGAAGTTTGGATCAATTCGATGGAGAGACGCACAATCTGGCGCGCGCCAGGCGGCTCGTCGCCACCGAAATGCTGCACGAGCAAGGCATCGTATTCGCCGCTGCCGCGCGCAATTATGCTACCGCGCCCATACATTCGAAAAATCAGCGGCAGCCCTTCAAAGGCCGTCATCATGATGGTCAGGCGGCCATCGGCCAGCATGTGCGCGGCGGTCTCATTCCCGCTCCCAGTTTGGTCGAGATAAATTACAGTGTTGTCGTCCACCACCCGCAGCGAACGGGCGTCTTTGGGCGAAAGATTGATACGGCTTCCCGGCGCCGCAGACGCTGTAAAAAATACATGCTGCTTGGCAATAAAGGCCCGGTGAGCATCATCAAGGGCATCAAATTTTTTGGCCATTAGCGATCACTCCATTCGGGTGTTCGCTTACCAAGGAAGGCGGTTATCCCCTCTCTAAAGTCGCTGGTTTGGGCACACAGGATTTGGTTTCGATCTTCCATCGCAATCGCGGATTCCATACTTGGCGCATCAATCGAGAAGTTCAGGCATTCCTTCGAAAGGCGCAGCCCGAGCGGAGAGGTCGTCAGCATTTGTTCCAAATAAGGCTCAACCGCGTCCTCCAACCCGTCATCCGCCACCACTTCGGAGACGAGGCCAACGGCCAAAGCGCGCGGCGCTTCGATAAACCGACCCGTCAAAATCAATTCAGACGCTATAGACACCCCGACTAAACGCGGCAGGAAATAGCTGGAGCCAATGTCGCAACCGCCCAGCCCAATGCGGATAAACGCGCAATTCATTCGGGCAGAAGCACCGGCGATCCGAATATCGGACGCCAGCGCCAAGGCAAAGCCGCCGCCACACGCCGCGCCATGGATCAGCGAAATGATGGGTTGGGGGCAACGCCGCATCCGCATCACAATTTCCGAAATTGCGCGTTGCGAGGCCATACCCGCCGCAGGCCCGGCGTTGGCGACGCTATCATTGGCTTGGCGCTCATTCTTTAGGTCCAGCCCCGCACAAAAGCCTTTGCCGGCCCCGCGCAACACAATGATCCTCACCGAGGTGTCGGTTATGCGCTCGCCAAAATAATCCGCCAGCTCCGCGATCAAAGTCGGGTTCATGGCGTTTAGACGCTCGGGCCGGTTGAGCGTTACCCAATCGACGGGGCCGCGCTTTTCAATGATCAGCGTTTCATAAGCCATAACCACTCTCTCCTCTGGCGGCCATTCGACAGGGCGAGCGCCGTTAGAGCAAGACGGTCTCTGGCCTGAATTCAGTCCGCTGGACTTGGGTCAGCCGCCATCGCTTCAACGGGTTTTTTTGTCCGCGACAGGATCAACAAGCCGCACGCCGCCGCCAATAGCGAGCCGCCAAACACCCCTACGCGGACATCGACCATATATGCCGGCGGTGCCGCCTCAAACGCCAAGCCGCCGATAAACAAGCTCATCGTAAAGCCGATGCCGCACAAGAACGCGACGCCGACGATTTGGGTAAGGCTGGCTCCGCTCGGCATTTTGGCAATGCCCAACCGTGTTGCAATGAACACGGCGAGACCAATCCCAATTGGCTTCCCAATCAACAGGCCAAGCGCGATGCCCATGGTCAAGGGTGCAACGAACGTTGAGACGCCGATACCATCAAACGAAAAGCCCGCCGCTGTGAAAGCGAACAACGGCATAATTGCGTATTTTACCCAAGGATCGAGATCGTGATGCAAATCGTCGAGGGGGCTTTCATCGCTCTCAGGGCCTTTTTTCATCGGGATCGCCAGCGCAGTCAACACACCCGCCAGCGTCGGATGGAAGCCCGATTGCAACATAAACGCCCACATGATCACGCCGCCCGCCAGATAGGGCCAGACCCGATAAATCGCGATCCGGTTCATGCCAAGCAGCACGAGGAATACCGCCAGCGCGCTAACTAGCGCCTGATAGTCCACATCACTGGTGTAAAGCACAGCAATCAACACCACAGCGCCAAGATCGTCAGCGATGGCGACCGTCAGCAGGAAAATCTTGAGCGACAGCGGAATATTCTTCGACACGAATGAAAGGGCCGCAATCGCAAACGCAATGTCCGTCGCAACGGGAACCGACCACCCCGAAAACATGTCGGGCGTGCCCCCAAGCCCCGCCCAAAGAGCTAGAAACACCAAAGCAGGCGCAATCATGCCGCCCAACGCAGCAAAAATCGGCAAGGCCAATTTGCGTGGATCGGACAACTCGCCAACCAAAACTTCTTTTTTGATTTCCAAGCCAACCGCCAAGAAGAAGATCGCCATGAGGCCATCTTTTACCCACTTGGCGATGGATTTGGTCTCCTCCCAGCTACCAACCTGAACTGTGTGCGTGGAGCTGATCCAAGCCTGATAATAGCCCCCTAAAGGAGAGTTCACTGCTGCAATCGCGGCGATCGCCGCCATCAACAGCAAGATACCAGCAGTAGATTCCAATTGGAGAACAGAACGAATGTTTTTCAGAGGCATTGGAGGAGCAAACCCGATTTTCTTAGCCGCCCTAACTGGCCACTACTTCGCCCTAAGGCAACCCATAGCTGTCGTCATGCGAGAAAGCTTGCTCACGCCGCGCGTGTTTCATTGCCCAATACCAACACCGCCGTGCTGGGCCGGAAACTGTGAATAGATTGTTCCAAAAACAACAAGCAATTCACTCCTACTATCAATTAAAACAATAGCTTAAAGCGCCAAAAAAATAATCTATCCTACCTACTTTTTAGCGCTTCTATAATGAGGGCCACGAAACGCGACGTTCCATCCATCCTTGCCGAGCCCGAACCACGCCATGATGCCCAATTACCCTGACACCATTGTGACGTCTAAATGCGGTCTCTCGCACCCCTATCCTTGTCGGCTTCCGGCTCCTCCGTCAAACATGCACCATGCCCGTTTCTAAGCACTATAGCCCCGCTCCCCGCTTTCCGGCTCTCGGGCCGGAATTTAGCGATCCCGTCGCACCCGCCGATTTCCCCCGTCATCATGTGCGGTGGCGCAACCAAGCCTGGGCGGAGCGTGTCGGCCTAGGCGCGTTAAACGATGCCGAATGGATTGCCCATTTTGGCATGTTCAAGCCGTTGCCGAACAACATCCCAACGCCGCTGGCCATGCGGTATCACGGCCATCAATTCCAATCCTACAACCCAAACTTGGGCGATGGTCGCGGTTTCCTGTTTGCGCAACTGCGTGATGATCGCGGTCGCCTTTTGGATCTCGCCACAAAAGGCTCGGGTCAAACCCCATGGTCCCGACAGGGTGACGGTCGGCTCACCTTAAAGGGCGGCTTCCGCGAAGTCTTGGCGGCGGCCATGCTGGCGGCCCAAGGCGTCTACACGTCAAAAGCGTTCAGCCTGATCGAAACCGGCGAGCAACTTGCGCGCAACGACGAGCCGTCCCCCACGCGGTCTGCCGTGCTCACGCGCCTGTCGCATTCGCATATTCGTTTCGGGACGTTCCAGCGCCACGCTTTTTTAGGCGCTACCGACAATCTAAAGGCCCTAGTCGATCATTGCATTGAAAATTACTGGCCAGAGCACAGCGCTCTGGACGGCGAAGCGCGGGTGGCTGCCTTCGTGCGTTCAGTTTCCATTGCCAGCGCGGAGCTTTGCGCCTCGTGGATGGCGGCTGGATTTGTACATGGCGTTTTGAACACAGATAACATGGTGATCACCGGGGAAAGCTTTGACTACGGCCCGTGGCGTTTTCTGCCCGAAGCCAACCCAAACTTCACCGCCGCTTATTTTGATCAAAACGGCCTTTATGCTTATGGGCGTCAGCCCCATGCGGTGTTTTGGAATCTAAAGCAGCTCGCGGGCGCTTTAACATCGCTTTGCGACAAAGACGCCTTGGTCGACGCGATATCTGCCTATCCACCGGCTTTCGCGCGTGCCCAACGCGAAAAACTCTGTGCCCGGCTCGGCGTCTGTTCACAAGGGAGCGAAGCAGACGGCGCCATGCTCGATGCATTCTTCGCGTTTATGGGGCGCACCAAAGCACCATGGGACAGCGTTTTCCACGACTGGTTTGGCGGTAATGCGAGTGAACAGCGCGCGGCACACGCACCTAACGCCGCCCTTTACGAAACAGAGGAGGCCAAAACGTGGCTCAGCCTCTTCCGCACATATGAACCCGACAGGCCCGTGCGGTTAACGCACCCCTATTTCCTGCGCCAAACCCCGGTCTCGTTGGTCATTGAAGAAGTAGAAGCAATTTGGGCGCCCATCGCCGAGGCCGACGATTGGAGCCTTTTCCAATCGACTCTCGCCGATATCGCATCCCTGCAGGAGGCGCTCAGTCTTGCCAATCCTTAAGCCGAGCACGATCCGCCGCCGAGCACACAGAATTTGGCGCAGTGGCGGTGGTTTAGAAATACGTTGCTTTGTGCCTCACCCAAACTGGTGCCCATCACAAACGCATCCTGATACGGCAACAGCGTGCACGGCATGACAACGGGCGAAACAGCACCCTTGCGCTTCACCACCATGCGCGAACTCGCACACATCAAGGCTTTCGGATCGACACCTAAAATACCCCAGCAAGACGGTGTAATTTCGGGGACATCGGCACCCTCATCCATTTCAGGAAACAACACCAATTGACCAGCATCGAGCGCATCAACCGGCCAGCGATGGGTCGCAATCAAAGCGGCAAAGCCTGCACGGGCTTGCGCCTCATTTTCATCCCACAGGCTGCGTCCAGCCAAAGCGAGGGGGCACCCCACTGAAGCCAACCAATCAAGGCCCTTCAGCGTCTCTTGAAACGCTCCTTCACCACGCTCGCAATCATGGCCGGCGGCGGACCAGTGATCGAGACTAACGCGAAACGTCAGCCTGCCCGGGTAGCGCGCAAGTAGGTCAACGATGCCGTCCTGAACGCGCGACCGCATCATCGGTTTCATGGCGTTTGTCAGCACCAAAACGCCATGCCCCCGCGCAAGGCTAAGCTCCAAAAGGGCGATGATGTCGGGGTTCATAAACGGTTCCCCTCCGGTGAACCCTATTTCGATAGGGCCCGCGCCTAAAGCATCCAGTTCATTCAGAGAGGTGAGAACATCGTCACAATTCAAATAGACAAGCCGATCATTCGTCGGAGAGCTTTCGATATAGCAGTTCACACACGTAATGTTGCACAAGGTGCCCGTGTTGAACCACAGAGTTTGAAACTGGTCGAACGCGACCCACGCGCGCGGCTCGCCCTTGGCCGTCTGCAAAGGATCAATAAATTTCTCTATAGTTTTCAACACATCACTAATTTCTGTCATACCAATACAGGGGGTGCTCCATATGGTGAGTTCGTGGGTTAAAGCAAAGTACGCGTTCATACAGGGATTGGAAAATGCGTTCGATGCCTATCCGCAGCGATCTTTCTCTCGCAGCATCCTATGAAAGGCTCGTACCGTTTAGTTTAGCCACGATCTGGGAAGTTCTGTTTGATTGGGAACGGCTCTCTACCATGCACAACGACCTATTTGGCACGGTGCAGCTCGTCGATAAGCTAAGAAAAACGTGGTGTGTGGAAACCCATTGCAACCAGCCCGATCGACGCCACCGCCAAGTTCTGCGTTTCGTTCCTGACCAAGAAAGATCGCATTTCCGCCTCATCACCGAAGCAGGGCCGGGCGCTGGCAGTGAAGTTCGCGTGCGCTTTACTCAAACCGATTCAGGGCAGAAATTAGTCAGCATTAAGTTCTATGTCGATGAAATGAGCCCACACCGTCGTGCCGAGCTCGGCGCAAAACTTGTCGCCAACTCCAAAGTAATGTGGGAGCGCGACGAAGAACTCATGCGCCACCTTACTTCGGTCAAGGCACTAGGTGACGCACTTGCGAATGCCGCGCTAACAACGAAATTGCCAAAGCAACTCGTGCTCGGCCCTTTGCATGAGGTGAGGGCACGAGCGCCCTTTACGGTGGTTTTCGGCGACGTCCCTTACCGTATCTATTGCGATGATGGCGTTTTGGCCGCCCACGCGGCCCTCTGCCCACATCGGAAAGGGCCGCTTCACTTTGCAGGTCCAGGAACAAATACACTGGTTTGCTCATGGCACGGCAGGCGCTTTCGGGCGAGTGACGGTGAATGCACCAGCATGAATGCGGCTTCGATTATTACCCCACCGCCGAAAATCGCTATACGACGTGGGCAGGCAATTATGATGGCACAGCCCCGCACACGAGCCGCGCTGCCTGATGCTGGGCGCGATCACCTTATGGCATTGTTCGTCCGTTCAAGAGTGATGCAACCCGAGGATGCAATGTCGGCCAGCGGCGTGCTTACCCGATAAAATGAATAGCGGGCAACAGGGCGAACAGGGCCTTTGCGGTCGATTTGCCCCAGTGTCTGCACCTCTCCAAAACACCCTTTCAACTGCTTCACGCTAAGCCTTCGCTCTAAATCAACGATAAGGCCCACACCCGCGAGATTTGGTGGCGTTGTATATAAATACCTATTTCTTTCAGTTATTTGTGCCACAGGAATGGCCGTCCTTAGCGCCAAATTCGCCGCAGTTCCATAGCTGACAGTCCCGATCCATCGGGCATCAACGGCGCTTCGCGCGCCTTCAACATCTCGCATGAAATCGGGCCAACCGCGCAATTGCTTCAAGGGCGCAATGCGCACAAAACTGTCCATCTGGGGTTGGATCGCCGCCGCCAAAACCAAGGCGGAAAGCGCAATCCCAAGCGGGGCTGCTGCCTTGGCAAGCCAAGCCCATAGCCGCGGACCACTTAGGCCTCCTCCAACTGCCGCCAGCATCGCAAGGGCTGGATAAATCGGCGCGGGCCAATTCCCTTGCACGCTATCGCGCAAAGCATGCACCACGAGATAGGCCGCAAATGGAACCAAGGTTACCCACACCAAGGCCAAGCGTGCCCGACTTTCCCGCCCAAACCCCCGCACCACAAAAAGCGCCAGCACAGGCGAGATCAATACGATTTGCGCGACCAGCAACTCAGCTACATAAACGGGTTGCCACCCCGTGGCATCCGCCCGGCCAAACTGCTTGGCAAACGATGCCCATTCATGGGTCGCATTCCACCACACGTTTGGCGCAAACACTAAAACCGCCACCAAAGCAGCCAGCCATGGCCATGGGCGCATCAGCCAGCCCCGCATCCGCGCATCCATCAACAGCCAAAGCACGACGCCGGGCGCCAGAAACAACCCGGTATATTTCGACAGGCAGCCCAGGCCCGCAAACACGCCAGCCAGCAGCCAATAGCCGGGACGCCCTTTTCCCGTTTCCGGCAGACCGACCCGCGCAAGCGCCCAGAGACTGCCAATCCAAAACAGCGTTGCGGGGGCATCGGGTGTTGCCAAAACACCGCCAAAGCCAACAAGGGGCATGGCGTTGAACCATAAGGCCGCGCGCGTCTGGGTGGCTTCCTCCCACCCCAATTGCCGAACAGTGTCAGCCACCAGAATTGTCGCAATTAGCCCACTCAAACATACGAGGAACCGGACACCCAAAGGCCCGTCCGGTAACAAAGCTAGCCCCGGCGCGATCCACCAAGCAATCATCGGCGGGTGGTCAAGATAGCCAAAGCGGGGATGCAGAGCCCAAAGCCGATAATAGGCTTCGTCCTCGGTCAAAGGAATTAAGGCGGCAAACGCAAGGCGGATCGCCAAGGCTACAAGGGCAATAAGCCAAGCAACACGGGAGGCATCGGAACCAGCTAGAGGACTCATAACTACCTTTAGCGCCTTCCGCGGCTGTAAGTCACCGATCCTTTGAGGCCCAACACCGCCTTCAAACGGTTGCGGTCGACCGTCCTAAAGGAAGCCTCCGTTAGGTCTAGCCCGCTAAAGCTTGCTGTGGCGAAGTGTCTTGCGCCTTTGCAAATGCATCCTGCATTCCTGCCATCAGGCTGCGCGCCGTTAGCGGTTTCTCGATGTGAGAATCGCACCCCGCCGCAAGGGCTGCCGCAACGTGCTCCTTCATGACGTTGGCCGTTAACATCGCAATCGGTGTGCGATGCCGTCCCTGTTGATGTTCAAAAGCTCGAATGGCCTTGGTAGCCGCTAGCCCATCCATCTCTGGCATCATCATGTCCATCAGGACCAAATCGAACGAACCGAGCTTGAAACTCTCCAGAGCCTCACGTCCGTTATTTGAAAGCGTGACCTTTGCCCCCAGTGGTGCCAGCATCAATTGGATCACTTTCTGATTTACGGCGTGGTCTTCGGCCACCAAAATCTCGAGCCCAATGCCAATAGCGTCATTTCCGCCTAGCTCACCGCTATCTGCTGTTTCTACCGATGGCGCCGCCGCAATCTCAGCCGCTGAACTCGACACCCTCTTCAGAGAGACAACCGCTACGAAGGTGCTGCCTTGGCCACATACGGAATGAGCACTTATGTGCCCGCCCATCATCTCAACAAGAGACTTTGAAATCGCTAATCCTAGGCCAGTTCCGCCAAACTTGCGGCTTATCGAGCTGTCCGCTTGTTCGAACCGGCCAAACAACTTTGCGCCCGCCTCGCTATCAAACCCTACACCGGAGTCTGTAACCGTAATGCGAATCTCTGCTTTGCCCTCGGTCTCTTGTTGAACACCAACGTGCATCCGAACAAAGCCAATTTCTGTGAATTTCACAGCGTTGGAGATGAGGTTGGAGACAATCTGGCGAATGCGAACGGCATCGCCAAGAAAGTGCCCGCGGGCCTCCGGTGAAATATCGATGTCGAAAACGAGGCCTTTTTCGTCGGCTTTGGCCTTACTTAGAAAAGCGGCGGCCTCAAGCGTCTCACGCAAATCGAGTTCCGACAGTGAAAGATCAAGCTTTCCGGCCTCAATTTTTGAGGCATCGAGGATGTCAGAAACGAGCCGCTCAAGTGTCTCCCCGGACGCTTTGACAAGGCCCAGCATTTCAAATTGCTGTTTTGAGAGCGTTGTTCGTTGCAGGACATCGGCAAGTCCAATGATCCCGTTCAGCGGCGTCCTAATCTCATGGCTCATCGTTGCCAGAAACTGAGACTTGGCGGCACTCACCTTCGTTAGCTCCGCCAAAGTAAGGGCGAGCTTCTGCTCGCGCTCGCGACTCTGAAGCGCCGCGCTAAAGCAATAGATGAGCAAGAACATTAGGCCCACCAACGACAAAAAGAGGTTTTGGGCATCGAGTACGCCCTTGCCCCACATTACAAACGGAAGAGCCACAATACCCAGCGACATTGGAATGGCTGAGCACAGAAACGACGGCCAATGGGTGGTCGATGTTGCGATTATGTGCGTCAGCGCACCTACAAGAACGGCGAGGCCAATGATTGTAGAGCCATAACTACCGTGCGTTCCGATCCAAAGCGCGCCGACCGCCCAGACCAATGCGCCGTAAACCATGTTGGCGCCAAGGGCGATCTGCGTAACCCTACGCCTGCTAGGCCTGGCTCGGTATTGCTTGGAAAGGACGAGCTCAATGCATTCGTTTGCTGCAAAACATGCAAGCCAGATTGCCGCCATGAGGGGCGACAGCACCCAAGCAAAAACACTCGAAATGCCCAGCCCTGCGATGACACGACTGAGGAGATCGTCATTGAGACGCGTTAGATATTCCTCGTAGATTTGGGCTTCACTACCATCACGCATACCCCTCAATAGGCTTTGAGGAGTGGAAATCAGGTTAAGGTTAAAGCGTTTTCTAGTTTGATTGGCTAAATCGGGAGTGTCGCCAATCCTTGGTGCCGCTCTATCACTTTGAACGCGTTGCCCGCGGAACACACTTCCAATGCAATGGGATCAATCCCCGTTTCACGCAACTCGCCATTAAGTCGCCTGTTCAGGGCTGATGACATCGCGATCTCGTGGCGCAATAAGGCTGCATGACTTTTGAGCCTCTTATCCTCCGCCTTTCCTTGATCCGACTTGGCACGCTCTTCGTCTTGATCATGGCCATTGCATCGACGTTGTTGACCATGGTCGCCGGCAGCGCAGACGCGATGGATGAGAGCCTGCTCGGATGGCTAGCGGTTATTCTCCTTGCCTGCATCGCTATCGCCTTCGCTACGATCACTTTGCGGATCGACACGACCGGGCTTTGGCTCAACACACCCGTGTCGGCGCAGCACTTTCCATGGGCCTCAATTCTTGCGGCAAAGGCTACAGGGCGACGCCCGTTTCTCGGTGTTGGCTTGGTGTTGAACCCGCCCAGCCCCGCTCGGAAAGCGGGGATTGATTATGATTTCGGGCCGTTCTGGGGTGTTCCAAACGACGAGTTCCTTGGCATCCTGACTGAATGTCTCGCCGTTACGCGCTCAGTCTCGAAGTAGCTCGTTGAGGCTGGTTTTCTTGCGCGTCTGCGCGTCGACAGTTTTGACGATGACGGCGCAATAGAGAGACGGCCCACCGGCGGGGTCTGGCAGGGAGCCCGGAACGACAACGGCATAGGCTGGTACTTCGCCGCGGTAAACCGCACCCGTCGCGCGATCAACGATCTTGGTGGATGCACCAAGATAGACACCCATCGACAACACAGCCCCTTGGCGAACCACCACGCCCTCAGCCACTTCAGACCGCGCGCCAACGAAAACATCGTCCTCGATGATCACAGGCCCAGCCTGTAGGGGCTCCAGCACCCCCCCAATGCCAACGCCACCGGAAATATGCACATTCGCGCCGATTTGGGCGCATGACCCAACCGTGGACCAAGTATCAATCATCGTATTGGCACCAACGCGCGCGCCAACATTGATGAAGGACGGCATCAAGACAGCGCCTTTTTCCACATAGGCGGATCGGCGAACGATCGCGCCCGGAACAGCCCTTAGCCCGGCCTCACTAAATTGGTCGTCGCCCCAACCGTTAAACTTAGATGGCACCTTATCCCACCACGAAGAACCACCCGGTCCCCCGCTAATCGCTTCCATCGGCGTCAGGCGAAACGACAGAAGTACCGCCTTTTTCAGCCATTGGTGCACGTTCCACGCGCCCGCCTCATCCCGCTCGGCAACCCGAACCGTGCCCGAATCCAGCAGCGAGAGCGTCTCTTCAACCGCATCCTTCGTCGGGCCCGTCGTGGAGGTTCCCAAAACATCGCGTAACTCCCAAGCCGCGTTGATCGCGCTTTCAAGATGGGACAAGTCAGTCATCAAAAGGGCTCCGCGTGAGGGGACGTTACCAATTCAAGAAATCCGGTGAGGTTGTCGGTCACGAAATCAACAAAAGCAGGATGCACGCCACCCGTCCCCGCCGGGCGGCCAATCTCGGGCTCATGGCTCCAATCCTTAGTCGACGTCACTAAGATTGTCGCCATGCCAAGGTGATGCGCCGTCTCGAGGTTGCGCGCGATATCCTCAACCATCACCGACGTGGTGGGCTCAATAATGTGGGCGTCGATGAGCGCGTCAAACGCTTCGCGCTTGGGCTTAGGCTGGTAGTTGGTCGCTTCGATATCAAAAAGATCGTGGAACAAACCTTCCAGCCCCAGAGCGGTCAGCGTTCGCTCGGCATGGCCCCGCGACCCATTAGTGAACACCAGTTTGCGGCCCGGTAGCGCATCGATCGCTGCGCGCAATTCAGGATGCGGCCGCACAACAGAGTAATCGAGGTCATGGACGTAATCGAGGAACTCAGACGCGGGCATATTGTGCACGCGCATCATGCCGTTCAGCGTGGTGCCATGTTCTGCGTAGTAGCGCTTCTGCATGGCCTTGGCTTCCTCATAACCAAGGCCGAGATACTCACCGACGAATTGCGTCATGCGCGCGTCGATCTGGGAAAACAGGTCTGCATCGGCAGGGTAGAGCGTGTTATCGAGGTCGAACACCCAATCGGAGGCAGTCAAAAGGCGCTTTGGGTTTGGGGTCACGAGATAAGGGTTCCTGCGCCATGTTCGGAGAACAGCTCTACAAGAATGGCATGCGGCTTGCGCCCATCGAGCACCACAACGGCTTCTACCCCAGCATCAAGGGCATGCATGACGGTTTCGAGCTTGGGGATCATGCCGCCCGTGGCTACACCATCATCGATCAACTTCTGAGCATCCGCCCGGCTCATCTGGCGGATCAACTTACCATTGGCGTCGAGCACACCGGCCACATCTGTCAGCAGCAAAAAGCGCTTGGCTTTCAGCGCGCCCGCGAGCGCGCCTGCAGCGGTATCGGCGTTGATGTTGTAGGCGTCGCCCTCAATGGAGACGCCGACGGGGGCAACCACCGGGATGAAGTCATCATCCAGCTTGGCAAGGCCTTCGATAATGGACGGGTCAATCCGGGTCGGCTCACCCACAAAGCCAAGCTCAACGACCTGTTCGATATGGCTGTCGGGGTCCCGTTTGGTGCGGATGGTTTTCTTGGCGGTGATGAGGTTGGCGTCAGCCCCGGAAAGGCCCACGGCTTTGCCCCCTGCCCGGTTTATCCAGCGCACGATTTCCTTATTGATGGCCCCAGCGAGCACCATCTCGACGACATCCATCGTCTTTTCATCGGTGACGCGAAGCCCGCCTTCAAACCGGCTCTCAATGCCAAGCTTTTTCAGCATTTCACCGATTTGCGGCCCACCACCGTGAACGACAACAGGGTTCAACCCGAGCAGCTTAAGCAAAACTACGTCGCGCGCAAAGGCTTGGGCCTTGGCGTCATCGCCCATGGCATGGCCGCCATATTTCACCACAACGGTCTGGCGATCATAGCGCTGCAAATAAGGAAGCGCCTCGGCCAGCGTTTGCGCGGTCAAGAAGCCCGCGGCCTCGGCGGCGGCTTCGTCGTCTGGGGCATCAGCCATAGATGAGGTCTCCGGTGTCGCGGGGGGTCTTAGCGGTTGATCACCCAAGCGCAAGGGCGGCGATCTCGGCGCGCAGTTCTGGCAGTCCCCAGCCTTCTTGCGCCGACACCAAGATCACGCGCGGGTGCGCAGCGGGGCGGCGGGCGATTTTAGCTTTGGTATCGGCGAGAACAGCCTCGCGCTCAGAGGCTTTCAATTTGTCAGCCTTGGTGAGCACTATCTGATACGCCACGGCGGTCTGATCGAAACCATCCATAACTTGGACATCGTTGGGCTTAATGCCGTGGCGGCTGTCAATCAGCAAGATCACGCGTTTCAGCGGTGTGCGGCCGCGCAGATATTGCCGGATCAAGATGTTCCAGCGCTCAATCTCGGTTTTGGAGGCCTTGGCATAGCCATAGCCCGGCATATCGACGAGGCGGACGCGCGGTGCGTCCTCGGGGCCGAGCAAGAAGAAGTTTAGCTCGCGCGTGCGCCCGGGCTCACCGGAAGCGCGCGCCAAATGCCGACGCTCAACAAGCCCATTCACGAGGCTAGACTTGCCAACATTGGAGCGCCCGGCGAACGCGATCTCCGGCGCACCGGCTGGTGGCAGCACGTTCATTGTCGGCACGCCGAGTTCGAAACGCGGCTCCTGCAGGAATAAGAGGCGGCCTTGCTCAAGGTCTAGCGCATCGTTCTCGTTGACGCCGGTGGCGATGGCAGGTGCGGGTGCCGAAGCCTTTGGCGCGGCTCCGGCTTTCGGTTCACGCACTGGCGGCCTTCTTTCCGAATATCTTCTCTAGGAAGGTATCAATCGGGTTTTCGGTTTTCATGCGGTGCATGATCACATATTGCTGTGCAATCGTGAGGATGTTCGACCACGTCCAGTAAATCACCAAACCTGCAGCAAAACCCGCAAACAGGAAGGTGAACAAGAAGGGCAGAAGCATCATGATCTGCTGCTGCATCGGATCAGTAGCCGCCGGTTGCATCGACTGTACGAGCCAAAGCGAGAGGCCATAAAGGATCGGCCACACGCCTACTGCGAGGAAAGTACCGATAAGTGGCCAGCTCGTTGGGTCATAAGGCAGTAAACCGAACAAATTGAAGATTGTGGTGGGGTCGCGCGCCGCCAAATCGTGGATCCAGCCATAAAATGGCGCGTGGCGCATTTCCAGCGCAACGGTCAACACTTTGTAAAGTGCATAGAAAATCGGGATCGGGATCAACATCGGCACGCAGCCCGCCAGCGGATTGATCTTCTCCGTCTGGTAGAGCTTCATCACCTCCTGCTGTTGGCGCTGCTTGTCAGCGGCAAAGCGCTCCTGCACCTCTTTCATTTTTGGGCCGACAGCGCGCATCTTCGCCATGCCCTCATAGCCTTTATAGACCAGCGGGAAGGTCGCGACTTTTACCACCACCGTGGTCAACAAAATTGCGAGCGCAAAGGTTCCGAGCCAACCCTCAAAGGTCGACATCATCAAGAAGAAGGGCTTGGTCAGAAACCAAAAATTGCCCCAATCCACCGCGTCCTCAAAGCGCTCAATGCCAAGCTGCTGGTCATAGGCTTGCAGCAACGACACTTTTTTTGCGCCCGCAAAGAGGCGTTGGGTATGTTCAATCGTGCCACCCGGCGCGATCGTCAGCGCCTTCGTTCCGGCCCAGCTGGCTTCGTAAACCGTGCCGCCATCAGCATCGCGGCTCGTGCGGAATGTCGCGTCGACTGTTTCCTTTTGGTCCGGAATAAGCGCCGTCAGCCAATATTTATCGGTAACGCCAAACCAACCGCCGGTCGAAGGCTGCGTAACGATTTTGCCCTTGTCCAAATCCTTATACTTGTCGAGCACAAGCTTTGAATTGAACATGCCGACCATACCCTCGTGTAGGATTTGGTTGTTTTCCAACTTAGGCAGCCCGTGGCGGCGGAGCGCGCCATAGGCCGCTATTTGAGCTGGGGCAGCACCTGCGTTTTTAATTTTGTCCGAGACGGTGAAAACGTAATTGTCATCAAGCGCCAATGAACGCGTAAATGTCAGACCCGCAGGATTGGTATAGGTCAAGGTTACCGGCGTTTGCGGCGTCAATTTTGTGCCCGATGCGAGCGTCCAAAGTGTATTTGGTCCGGGCAGGTCCATGGCAGGCGCCCCCACCGGCACCGACCAACCGAAGAAAGCATAATAGCCACCGCCGCTAAACTGGGGGTCAAGTAAGGTGACTTCCGGTGATGACTTGTCGATCGTCACCCGATACCGCTTCAAGCGAAGGTCATCGACCCGTCCTCCGACCAGCGAGATCGAGCCATCAACACCAGGCCCATCAAATGGCACCCGGGCTGATGCCGCAATCGCTGCAGCACGGGTTTGTGGTGCAGCAGTGGCCGCCACTGCCGGAACTGTCGCCGAACCCGCCGATACACCAGCGGCCGTGGTCGCCGCAGGTGCTGGTGCACCGGGAACTTGCGCAGGAACCTTCGCTGCTGAAGCCGCACTGGCCGCCAACACACGCGCGCGTTCAGCCTGCATTGTCGGCTCGGCGTAAAACACCTGATACAACAAAAGCACACCAATTGAGAGCGCAACAGCGAGAAACAGGTTCCGATTTTCGGGATTCATGATCGTATGGAGCCTTCGGGGGAGACAGCCACGCCCTCTACAGGGGGCGGCGTTTTCGCGCCAGAGCGACCTTCAGGCGCGCGGTGAAGCCTTATCAGGGCCTTTTCGAGATCGTCAACCAAGTCGGGCCATGGCGCTGAGATGGCCTCGGTTTTGGCAACCACAACATAATCCCAGCCGGGCCTTGCCAAAATTGAAAAGACAGCGCGAACAGCGTCGCGAAGTCTCCGTTTTGACCGGTTGCGCGCGACCGCGTTGCCAACTTTTTTTGAGGCCGTGAATCCAATGCGTGCGCCCGCACCCGCATCACTCACAGCACGTCCTTGCAAAAACAGATATCGCCCAGAGGCCCTTTGGCCCTGGGCGACATGCAGAAATTGATGGCGGACCGTAAGCCGCGAGAGCGGCACAGCCATGCCTATGCAGACAAACGCTTCCGCCCCTTGGCGCGACGACGTGCCAAGACATCCCGACCGCCCTTGGTCGCCATGCGGGCGCGGAACCCGTGACGGCGCTTGCGCACCAGCTTCGATGGTTGATATGTGCGTTTCACGACGCAACTCCACGCCTATTGGCGACTTGAATTCAAAAACGAGGGGCGGCGTATAGGGTGAATGAGCGGCAAGGTCAACCGCGATTGGGATTGCAATGATGCAGGCTACTGACTCCCATGAGTGATAGGGCAGCCGCTCTCCCTAATTCCCTCGAAAGGGAAACGCAGTCGATAGCTCTGCCCAAAAAGCCTAAAGGTCGAAACAGTCTTTCCGCGCGCCTTCTGCTTCTCACCATTGCGTTTGTGTTACTCGTCGAAATGCTGGTCCTTGTGCCAGAGGTAGCGAATTTCCGCCAAGGCTGGCTTCAAGACCGTCACTATGCTGCCGACGTCGCCGTGTTAGCCATCGAAACCATTCCTGGCGATGTCATTACAGCCGAGCACAAGGCCAAGCTCCAGAGGTCGCTCGGTGCCGAGGCGGTGTATTTGATACGAGCCGGTAAATCCGAATTGATCTTTGGCATTTCCCCTGAAACGACCCGCCCAATTCGACAAGTCAGGTTCGAAGCGCCTATGGGGCAAGCCATTCGCGATACACTGGCTACGTTAAGCTCCCGGCCAAATGATTTGCTCGCCATTAGCGGTCCCAGCTTAGCGCCCAATGCAAGCGGTCTTACATTGATCGTTGCAACGGCTCCCCTTCGCGAAGCCATGCTCAATCACGCCCGCGACCTCATCGGTTTTTCCCTCACCTTAGCGATTATGACGGGTGGGATCGTCTATGCAGCGCTTGGGGCGGGCTTCGTCGCGCCGATGCGGGCGCTTACAGCAGCCATACAAAGGTTCCGAGCAAATCCCCAAGACGCTGCGCACGGTTTCCGTGCGTCAGGCAGAGACGATGAAATCGGCCTCGCGGAAGCCGCCTTGGCCGACATGGAAAACGCGCTACGCACCTCGTTTGCCCAACGGGAGCGCTTGGCTGCGCTGGGGGAAGCCGTATCGCGGATAACCCATGATCTGCGAAACTCATTAGCGGCGGCTCAAATGGTTTCGGATCGGATCGCTAACTCCACTGACCCTTCTGTCCGCGCCGCCACCCCTCGGCTTGAGCGGGCACTCGAGCGTGCCATCGGCCTAGCTGAGTCCACATTGCGCTATGGTAAGGCAGAAGAAGCCGCCCCAGAGCCCAAGGCGGTCGACTTGCGTGACGCCCTTGAAACGGCCGCTGATGAGGCGCTGGCTCCGTTTCAAGAGATTGAATGGAGCAATTCGATCCCGGAAGGCCTCCGCGCCTCCGTTGACCCAGACCACCTCCACCGGATCGTCTCAAACATTGTGCGCAACGCAGCTCAAGCGCTGGTAAAGTCTAATGTGGCAGGGCCCGCCATTCGCGTTGATGCCCCGGTAACCGCAAAGGCCATGACGATAGGCATTACAGATAATGGCCCCGGCTTACCGGATCGAGCTATGAAGGCCCTCTTCTTGCCGTTTTCATCGTCCGAACCCGGAGGTACGGGCCTTGGTCTTGCAATCGCGCGCGATCTGGCACGCCGAAACGGTGGCGACGTACGGCTTGCATCGACTGGCCCAAGCGGTACGCGCTTTGAGGTTACTCTGAAACAGCGCGCACTCGAGACTGATGACCGAATGGGCTCGTTGCTCTAACCACCATCCCTATGCCTATTATCCTTGAGCCTTCAGCGCGTTCGATAGAGCTTGCAACCAAAGCCCTGAGCGAGGGTAAATTGGTGGGGCTGCCAACTGAAACCGTTTATGGCCTTGCCGTTGACGCCACCAACAGCCACGCTGTGGCCGCTGTGTTCGCCGCCAAGGGCCGCCCGCATTTCAATCCACTTATTTCCCATGTCGCTACGCGCCAAGCCGCCGAGCGCGACGGCATTTTTTCGTCGATGGCAAACAGACTAGCAGAAGCCTTTTGGCCGGGCCCACTCACGCTGGTGGTTCCTCGTTCAGACCAAAGCCGCGTCGCTGATCTTGTAACCTGCGGTTTGCCGACTATCGCGCTGCGCGTCCCCAATCACCCGATCGCTCAAGCGGTGCTTGCCGATTTTGATGGGCCTGTTGCGGCACCTTCTGCCAATAAGTCTGGTCGCCCAAGCCCGACGCTTCCACAGCACGTCGAAACTGAATTGGGAGAAGCGCTGGCACTCATCCTCGACGGTGGCCCTTGTTCTGTTGGCCTTGAGTCTACGGTCGTCAGCGTTGTTGGCGAGCAAGTGGTTCTTTTGCGCTCAGGCGGCGTAACCCGTGCCGAGCTTCAGGCGACCTGCCCCAATTTGATCGTTTCAGACGGCAACAATGATCATACGCCGGCCTCGCCCGGGATGCTCACCCGTCACTATGCGCCTATCACCCCACTCATTATGGATGTGGTGAAGCCATTGCCGGGCAGTGCCCATATTGGGTTCGGAAAGCCTCAATTGGGCGAAGCGTTCAATCTTTCAGAAACCGGCAATTTGATTGAGGCAGCGGCCAATCTCTTCGCCATGGTACGCCTTGCCGATACTCTGCACGCCGAACGTATTTCCATCAGCCCAATCCCGATCCACGGATTGGGTGAGGCCATCAATGATCGCTTAAGGCGCGGTGCGGCACGCTGACAAAATCCAACGTCGTGTTAGCCTGTCTGTCATGCACCCTGCCGCACTGTTTCATACCCACGACGTCCAAACGCTCGTTCTTCGCCTCCGCGCGCACCCTTTTGTTATAATTGCAGCCAATGGCGACACCGGCCCCGTCATTGCGCACGCCCCCATCCTGATCTCAAACGATGGCCGCGAAATTCGGTTTCATCTTTCGCGCAAGAACGCCCTTGTTCCGATCCTAACGAACGGCACCTTCGTAAAAGTGGTCTCAACTGGCGCCCATGCCTATATTAGTCCCGACTGGTACGGCATTGAAGACCAAGTACCCACCTGGAATTATCTATCCGTAGAAGCAGAGGGGTCCATTTCTTCCTTGAGCACTGTCGAAGCAACCCAATTGTTGGATGAGCTTTCAGCATTATTCGAAGCTGATTTGGCACCAAAACCACCTTGGACGCCGAACAAGATGGCCAAGGGCGTGTTCGATCGGATGATGCGCGGCATTGTCGGCTATAGTCTCGTGGTTCAGTCACTCGCGGGCATCACAAAGCTAAGCCAAAACAAGTCAAGTATGGCCCAACAAACCGTAATCGATGCTCTTGGTGCTTCTCACCCGATAGCACGCGCCATGGCAGAGGACTAAAATTGGCAATTCGACAAGGCTTCTTACCGGTAACGCCATTTCAAATGGCACGCTCGGCCTTTTATGCGGCACATTGGGCCGCGGCGCGCCGCTTTTCGGGCCCAATTACAAGGCCGGGCGACGTGGCACCAAAACTGACAAGTAAAGCGCCGCAGCCAGCGGAAATTCGCCGCTCCTATCTCGACGTATATGCCCAAGATAATGCAAATATCGCCTCGGGCCTTTATCGGGCCGCCTCCGCCTTGAAGGCGTCTAAGGTAGGAAACCTTATCGCAACATCCATGCGGTTTCTGGCTGAAATCCCTCGAGTTGACGAAAGGCGCCTCAAAAATGCCGGCACGGAGGTGCGCGCGCTCGCTGGGTCTGAAAAATTCCCAGCCTATTATCGTCAGAACTTCCATTGGCAGACTGGCGGTTGGCTCACCCAGGAATCCGCTCAGCTTTACGACTTCCAAGTCGAGGCCCTTTTTGCTGGAACAGCCGCCGCAATGCGGCGAACAACGGTCTTGGCGCTACTTGCTGACGCCCTTCAAGGGCACGACCAACGCCAAACGCGCGTGTTGGACCTTGGCTGCGGAACCGGTAGTTTCGCTGCGGAAATAATGGTCAACTACCCTCGGCTAAAGCTGACAGCGCTTGATATGTCGCCGGCTTATGCAGCCAAAGCACGCTCTAATTTGCGCGCATGGCGATCAGCGGAAGTCTGCACGGGGGCGGCCGAATCCCTCCCTTTCCCAGACGCGTCTTTCGACTGCATCATATCGGTCTATCTCTTCCACGAATTGCCACCAAAAGTGCGACGCTCGGCCTTCGCTGAAATCGCGCGCGTTTTGAAACCGAGTGGTACCTTTATTCTCGCGGACGCCCTGCAAACAGGCGATAATCGCGATCTTGACGCAATGTTGGAGTATTTCCCCATCGGTTTTCATGAACCTTACTTTAAGAGCTGGCTTGATACCGATCTGATATCTTTGGCGAAACCTGTTGGCCTTGAGGCCACCTCAAAGCGCCAAGCCTTGCTTACCAAAGCAATCGCGTTCCAGCGCCCATCCTAGCGCTCAATAATGCGCTCACTCAACAAACCACGGCCAAACTCTGTTAACCGACACACGAGCCAGTCTGGTTTCAAGGGATTGATGAACCAAGGCTCTGCGACCCCCTTTGCTACGCATTTTCGAATGAGCTCAACGTCTACTGCCTGACCGCTAGGATCGAAAAGCGGCAACTTTCCACCGGGTTGTTCAAGACCCAAACTTAGCCAAGCACGCTCAGCCTTTGTGAGGTCAAAAGTATCCAAACCCAACCCCTGCCCACTCCGCAGTATCCGCCCGCGAAGGGGTGGCGCTGTCATCACAACGTCTTGCTGCGGTGCACTCATAGCGTCTCCGAGGTCAGTCCGATAATGTGGGCTAAGTTCCCAAAAGGCGACCCCCAAAAATGAGCGGCGACACTCCTTTTTCACCGGACAGCACCACCGAGAAGGCAAGCTTTGTGGAGATGGACGACCCCAACGCAATGGCGGGCCGTCTTGTTTTGCGCGCGGCAATTGAAGAGCCCGTCGAAAGCGAAGCCAATGGCTCAACACCGCACTTCGACGCCGATATCGATGAGGCTCCAAGCGTTACCACGCCTTGGTTGATGATCGCATCCGGTGCCATGGCTGCGCTCTGGGCCGGTGGCGCTGGTGCGTTTTTGTTGGGTTACTCCCAAACAGGTGCGTTTGCGCAGGCAAGCACACCGCTGTTGGCAGGCTTAGGCGCTGTTGCGCTCGGGCCTGTTGCCTTTCTTTTATTGGCTGGCGCAATGGGTGAAGCCTTGCGTCGCGCATCCCGAGAAGCAAAAGCGCTAACGGCGGCGGCGGCGCGAATTTCACAGCCCGGCCCTGAAGCAGAACGGGCCGCTCGCACTGTCGCTGGCGCAGTTCGGCGGGAAATAGATGCACTCGAAGCCGCGATTACCGCGACGCTTAATCGGCTGGCAGCCGTCGAGGGCGGTATTGCTCAACGCGCCAACGCGTTGGCAGGCGCCGGCCATGTTGCCCGCGAAAGCGCCAGTGAGGTTTCAAAAGCGCTCGCCGAGGGCATCTTGCAATTAACGGCTGCAGCCGATGCGTTAGCTGAGCAAAGCGGGCAGTTTGCATCGCTGCATGAAGGCCGCGCTACGGCCCTCTTAAAGAGTGCTCGGATCGCTGACAGCGCCGCACGCGAGGCAGCAGAACTCTTTGGCGCCAAAGCCCGCGACGTCCTCGCTGTCTCAACCCAAACCGCACAAAATACGTCTGCGCATGCCGCCACCCTTGAAGCCGCCAGCATGCGCTTGGACAATGCGGCCCTTCGCGCAGCCGCAAATGCCGCCGCATTGAGCGACGCAATTGCGCAGGCAGATGCCGCCCTTGCACGTGCCGCCTCTCTTTTCTCGTTGTCGCGCACAGAAATATCGGCAACGGTCGATCAGGCCACTGCTGCAAGCGAAAGCCTCAGCGGCGTCGCTCATACGGCTTTGGATGAAGCAGCGCGCCTTGCAGCGATAGGAACCGATATTCGGTCAAGCGTCTCACAAGACGCCGAAAATCGCCTCGATCAATTGCGCAATTCACTCGCTGAGCGCGCAGCGGCCATGGTCACCACGCTCCGAGCAGAAGCGGAGTCCGCACGGCTCGCCGCTGAAGAGGGCTTATCTGCCTTGCAACGAACGGCTGATATTGCCCGCGCCGCCGCTGTTGCCGCTGGTCAAGCCGCCGCTGCGGAAGCAGGCGCAGCCGAAAAGAGACTTCAATCCCTCGGCGAGACAGCCTTCGAAGCCGGCAAGCGAGCCGATACCATCGCCGATAGCCGCATGAACGAGGCCCGAGCCCTCGTGGAACGGTCAGTCGAATTGTTATCGGTTGCGGGGGATCGCATAACAGATCGTTTCGCAGCGACCGCAGCGGCGTGTACGGAGCAAACACGGGCAGTCGAAGCGGTTTTGGCCGGACTCCAATCAACGGCTGCCGCCATTCCGGAAAGAGCCGCCGAGCAAACACGCGCCATTGAGCAGAGCCTCGAAGCGTCGTTAGCACGCCTAAATCAAGCGGGGCGTGGGGCACTTGAGGAAGCCGCGCAAATCGATGAAGCCTTCCAATTGCGGTTACGCGAAAGCTACGCGGCACTTGGCGATATTGTGGCGCGACTAGGCGGGTTTGCAGGCGTTACCGGCGCCATTCCACCGCCGCCCATGCGTCCGCTCCAGACGATAGCATCTCTTCCTTCGACACCGGCAATCCAACCAAATGCTGCTCCAGGTGTAACGCCTCAGGATGATGGAGCGGAAAGAGAGCCGGAAATTATTCAAGAGAAAGTTTTAGCGGCTGATGATTTGCTGTTTGATGCTGAGTTCAAGAAAGCTGGTGGCGTTGCACAAGGCGACCGCGAGACGTGGCGGTGGAAGGATCTCCTTGCAACACTCGATGCTGGCAAGTCGCCTCACGATCAACCACCAAAGGACGACGTCACCGTTCTGCGAGAGGCGCTTTTGGGTCTTTCCCTTGGAAGCACTGGTTACATGACAGATGCCGCAATTGCGCGGATCGGTGTTGCTGGCGCAATGCGTGCAGACTCGCGACGGCGCGCTGTCAAACAGTATGCGCCAGAAGGGTTGCAGCGTATGGCCGAACGCATAGCGGAACCGCACCTTCGGGAGGCAGCGATCCGGTTTGTGAGTGCCCATGAGGATGCCGCCAGTCGAAACGCTCTTAACGACGAGCTCACCGCACTTTATTTGATTGTGGACGCAGCCTTAGAGAGCTGATCGACCTTTGCAGCCGCACTTGCCCAAGTAACCGCCTCTAGTGCGGCCGATTGGGCGACCGCTTCAAGGGCTCGCGCCGCATCAGCGGGCCCGTCTAGTCCAGCATCGCCTTCGACAGCGATGAATGTGCTACCAACAACACGACGATCGACCGTGCTAATCAAGCGGGCTGTTCCTTCAATCTTCGCTGTGCCCGATTTTCTGGCCCGCTCCAACACAAAGGTCGCCACATCAAATTGTAGAGTATAATCTGACCGTGCACTCGCCGCAGTCCTGACCGCCGATCGTACGAGGTTTGATCGGTCCGCCGTCTCAAGTAGAAGAGACTGCAACGCATCCGGCGTCGCTGCGGTCCACCGCACACCCCTAATATAGGCATAGCTGCCATCAGGGCGTAGGGCCGTTAAATCAGAACCAGCTAAGGCGCTAGTCAGCGTCGGTGCGGCAATCCCTAGCGTAACTGGCACCGGGTTTGCCGCTGGGTTCAGTCCCGGATCTGCCCGCAACGCGAAAATTAAGGGCGGCGGCGGTGGATCTGGAAACACCCTTATGCAGGCCCCCAGACTTACCGTCAGCGCGACAATGGCCAAAAACGACGTCGAGCGGGTCATCACTTTTTCCATTCCATTGTTGGCTTTGTCTGGCCGGCAACCAAGCTAGACGGGTTTCGCTCCAATTCAGCGGCAACACGTTCCAGATTAGTGGAGAGGCGCCTGAGGTCAGCCGCAGCCTGCGATATTTCAGGAAGTGTATCGTCAGAGGCGGTCCGGAAAGCATCGCCAACGGCATCGGTGGTCCGAACCGAACGCGCCGCCAAAATTCGCGTCGCTTCAGCGGCTTCGCGGAGGGACTTAGCCACGGCACGGACTTCGCGAAGCGTTGCAGTTGTCTGTCCCGCGAGGCCCTTCACCTCGCCGCCGACCTGTTGCCCAAGGGCATCGTAAGTCTTGGCAGCCGACGCGATGCTATCGCCGGCAGCCGCCAAGGAGAGCGCAGCCTGATTGGCATTCCCGAGTAATGCCTCATTTCGGTTCAAGGAATCGGTCAAGCCTTCGATATTCGCCAAAGCCCGCCGAATGTTCTCAATGTTGCCGTCATCGAGCAGCTTGTTAATGCGATCTAAGGCTTGAAGCGTAGACTCAATTACGCCCTCGCTCCCCTGGAACAAACGATCCAATTGGCCTGTGCGCGTTGCGATCACGGCATAGGGTTTGCCGGGTAAAGGAGTAAGCAACTTTGTGCCCGGCGTGCCGCCAGACACCTGAACATAAGCAATGCCAGTAAGACCTTCCGGCTCCAGCTGCGCCACAGAATCAACCCGGACCGGCGTGGAATCTTCAATACGAATGCGCACGAGGACGCTCTTGGGATCGTCTGGATTAAGCGCCAATCTGGCTACGGTTCCGACCGGGATACCGTTGAACCGAACCGTTCCGCCTTCTGCCAAACCGCGAACCGGAGCTTCAAAATAGACATCATAAAGCCGAAATTGCTTGTCAAACTGCACATTGGCTAACCAAATGGCAAAAATGAAAGCGCTGATTGCGGCCAAGATCGTAAACGCTCCGATCAGGATATAGTTGGCGCGCGTCTCCATCTGTTAAACTCCTAGCGCCGCGCGGCCACGCGGCCCGCTGAAATAGTCGTGCAGCCAGCCCGTTGCGCGTTCTCGAACATCATCAAGTGGCCCAATGGAAACCACTTTGCGTTCAGAAAGTGCCGCCACTCGGTCGCATGCGTCGCGCAGTGTGTCGAGATCATGCGTAACTAGAAAAACGGTCAAACCGAGCGAATCCTGTAAATCATTCACCAAAGCGTCAAATCTTCCGGCAGTAATCGGATCGAGGCCTGCTGTTGGCTCGTCAAGAAACAAGAGTTCCGGATCCAGCGCTAAAGCCCGCGCGAGGGCTGCCCGCTTTCGCATACCACCGGACAATTCAGAAGGCAGCTTGTTAGCAGCGTCACCCGGCAAACCAGCCATCAAGATCTTGAGGTCCGCTATTTCGCTCATGAGCCGAAAAGAAAGGTCCGTGTGCTCCTTTAAGGGTACCAACACATTCTCTCGAACAGTGAGAGACGAAAACAACGCCCCATCCTGAAACATCACCCCCCAGCGCCTTTCAAGGCTTTGGCGTTCGTTGGCGTCTTCGGTCCAAACATTGTGGCCGAGGACATCGACGCTACCGGCGGAAGGCCGATTTAAGCCGATGATCGTCCGCAACAAGACTGACTTTCCGGTGCCAGACCCGCCGACAATCCCCAAGGTTTCGCCGCGGAGCACGTCAAGGTCGAGCCCCTCATGAATTGGCGGCCCTTCAAAGCGATTTGTGATGCCGCGCAATCGGATGGAGCAACCGTTGCAATCATCAGCTTGGGTAATGGCGTTAAAATCGATCATATATCGAGCTCTAGGTAGAGCATCGCGAACACGGCATCGATCACAATAACTAGGAAAATCGCCTGCACGACGGACGCTGTCACGCGGCCACCCAATGATTGCACGTCGCCGTGAACCAGCAAGCCTTGGCGACACCCAACGATCGCAATGATCAACGCGAATACCGGGGCCTTTGCCATACCGGCCCAAAAGTGGATGATTCCGACATTTTCCTGAAGCCGCGCAATGAATTGAATGGGGCCAATGTCTAATGTGGTCCAAGCCACAATCGCTCCACCAATAATCCCAGACGTCATTGCAAAGAACGTCAAAATTGGCGTCATCACCAACAACGCCAAAACGCGCGGTGCCACTAATACTTCAAATGGATCGAGGCCAAGAACGCGCATAGCATCGACTTCTTGTTGCATTTTCATTGCGCCAATTTGAGCGGTAAAAGCGCTATCAGATCGCCCCGCTAACATAATTGCGGTTATCAAGACGCCAAACTCGCGAAGGATAATGATCCCTACTAGCTCAACTGTAAAAACCGAGGCCCCAAATTGCTGCAACAAAGTGGCGCCCATGAAAGCGATGACGGCACCAATAAAGAACGCCAAAGTCATGATAATCGGCAAGGCGTTCAACCCCGCGGATTCAGCCACCGAAAACACCGCCGTCCAGCGCCACTTCCAAGGCTGGGCAGTCAGACGAGCCATTGTTACGATTGTGCGTCCGACAAAATCAGCAGTGTCAACCGTTTCAAGCCAAAAGTCTTCAAGGGCTCTGCCGGTTCGCTCTAAAAGAACAATAAGTCCGTCCCGTGGTAGTGGCGGCTCGGGGCAACCATCGCGATGGCGCTTCACTTCTGCCAATAGGTTGCCAGCGTTCGCATGTTCGCCCAACACAATGAGACCGGTTGAGCTTGCCTGGCAGGCATCGCGCAAAGCCATGTCAATAATCAGAGCGCCGGACGTATCCATGTCGCCCAGTTGAGAAACATCGATCAGAAGTGGAGCGTTTGCGCGTTCATTACGTAATTTCAAAAGATCTTCATCGACGGCATCTAGGGTGCGGATCGTCCAATCGCCTAGCGGAGCGAAAACGCGCCCTTCAGCCGTCACCCGAATTTCAAAGGCCGTCGCAGTCGACGTCATGATATCTCCTGTCCCGAGCAGACATTGACGGGTGCGGCGTTTCAAGATCAAGCATAAGAATAAGCGAAACGGAGTTTGTAAGGTGCTGGTCACAATCCGCAACGAATCGTGGCCTCTTGCTCAAGAGTTTCGCATAGCACGCGGCTCGAAAACCACTGCGGAAGTTGTTGTTGCCACCCTAACGCGAGGCGCACATAAAGGCCAAGGCGAATGTGTGCCTTATGGTCGCTATGGCGAATCTGTTGATTCGGTCATCGCACAAATTGAGTCAGTCCGCACCAACGTGACAGATGATATCACTGTGGACGGTTTGCAAACTCTCCTACCTCCGGGCGCGGCTAGAAATGCACTCGATTGCGCCCTTTGGGACCTAATGTCGAAAGAAACCAACATACCCGTTTGGCAAATGGCGGGCTTACCCGAACCAGAGCCACTGACCACTGCCTTCACCATTTCCCTCGATAGCCCCGAAGCCATGGCGAGCGCTGCCCTAGCCGTGCCGGACCGCCCACTTTTGAAGTGCAAGATTGGTGGGCCTGAGGACATGGTGCGGATAGAAGCAATTGCTTCGGCACGGCCCGATGCTCGGCTCATCCTTGATGCAAATGAGGGCCTCGATCCCAAATCCCTGCCGATTATTGCAGCGCGCGCGCGCACGCTGCGGGTTGAGCTGATTGAGCAACCCTACCCTTCTGACACCGACAGTCGCCTAGAGAATGTTGCTGCGCCCGTTGCTATTTGTGCCGATGAATCGCTGCACACGCATCGTGATATCGAGCGAATTGCGCGCCGCTACGACGCCGTCAATGTGAAACTAGACAAAACAGGCGGTTTCACCGAGGCCCTTCAAACGATTAAGGCAGCGAAAGCCGCCGGACTAAAGGTCATGATCGGTTGCATGGTCGGCTCGTCCTTAGCTATGGCACCCGCAGCAATTCTCGCGGGGCTAGCCGATTGGGTTGACCTCGACGGCCCGCTCCTTTTGAAGGAAGATCGAGATCCGGGAATACGCTATATCGGGGCAACCATGCATCCGCCGTCGCGCTCCCTTTGGGGATAAATTATGCAGCGGCCAGCGCCACATTCACTTGATGCGGAAACCCTTTTTCCCACTGACTATTACAATGGACGCGAAGCGTTTCTTGCTGCAGCCAAGGCCGCGAACGCAGAAATTCAAACTATACAACACCCTTTCGCGCGAGGCCCCGGTGATCGGCCGATCTGGATCGACATAGCAACCCTCGGAGATCCAAAAGCAAAGTATGGTTTAGGGTTCGTGTCGGGAACACATGGGCCAGAAGGGTATGTTGGAACCGCCGCACAAGTTGGGTTCCTCTCGTCGGATCTCTTAGACCGCTCAGGCGACCTTCGGGTCGTTTTGCTCCATGCACATTGCGCCTATGGTTATGCTTGGGACTCTCGCTTCAACGAGGACAATATTGATCTTAATCGAAACTACCTCGACTTTACGCGGAAGCCTTGGCCGATTAACGAAGGCTATGAACAACTGGCTGAGGCCATTGAACTGCCAGACGTAAGTCCAGCTTCGTTGGAAGCCTCAAATCGAAAGATGCTGGCCTATGCGATGGAGAATGGCTTTCCCGCGCTTCAGGCGGCCATCTCTGCAGGGCAATACAGCCACCCCAATGGGCTATTCTTTGGTGGACACGCGCCATCCTGGTCGCGCCACGTTATGGAAGCGCATTTTGTTGCGGCGCTTCGCGGTTGCGAACGCATCATAATCATTGACTGGCACACCGGCCTCGGTCCATCGGGCTATGGCGAAGTAATTTACTCTCAACAGCCCGGATCAGAGCGTTGGGATGTCGGGCAAGCTATTTTCGAAGGGGAATGCCGTTCAACAAAGGATGGTTCCTCAGCTTCAGCAGACCTATTCGGCACCCTGGACGAAGCGCTTGAAACCATGTTGCAGCCCTCCGATACTGTTTGTGTAGCGCTGGAATTCGGAACCGTAGAAACGCAGGCGGTGATCGCCGCTACGAGAGCAACGAGCTGGTTGCATACCCGAGGGGATCGTAACGGCCCTGACGCCGCCAGTATTCTGGCGACATCCAAAGCGGCTTTTTACATCGATACACCAGAATGGCGGGAAGCCGTTTGGTCACGCGCAGCATGGGCGATGAATTGCGCAGTTCGTTCGCTTGTTACCAGTCCTGATCACTGACGAACTTCGTTGAAAAAGCTGGCGGCAACGCACCCACCGTTTAGCATCAAATCTCGAGATAAATTGGCTCAAAGGCACCAACCATGATTGAAATTACAAAACGGCGTGTTGTTGCCCTTACTGCAAGCTTGCTTCTTAGCCATTTAGCGCTTGGGTGTGCGCCTACATTACAAACAAGCTCGGCGACGCCCAGTGTAACGGCAAGCGCAAATACTGCTGCTCCTGTCCGTTCGTGGAAGCATGGGGCAATGATTTCGGCGGCCAATCCTTTAGCTGTGGAAGCTGGATTGACTGTCTTGCGGAAAGGTGGCTCCGCCGTTGACGCGGCAATCGCCGTGCAAACGGCATTGGGGCTCGTTGAGCCTCAGTCATCGGGCATAGGTGGCGGCGCGTTCATGATCTACTTTGACGCCGCCTCAGGAAAAATCGAAGCCTATCAGGGCCGCGAGACGGCGCCGCTGAAGGCCACTGCGGAGCTCTTTCTGGGTAATGACGGGAAGCCGCTCCCATTCGTAGCGGCTATGAAGTCGGGTCGCTCAACAGGTGTTCCAGGAGCAATAGCCATGTTGGCTCTGGCCCATGAGGACCATGGCCGCTTACCTTGGAAAGAATCTTTTCAGCCCGCGATTTCTTTGGCCAGCGAGGGCTTTAAGGTTTCCCCGCGGCTAACGGAATCAATCGGATTTGTCATGGCCTTTGCCCCGTTTGGCGAGAACGCACCGGAAACGGCCGCCTATCTCCTAACGCCAGACGGCAAGCCAATCCCGCCGGGAACGCTTCTCAAGAATGCCGCTTATGCGGATACTCTTTCTCGCATCGCCAATGAAGGACCGCGCGCGTTCTATGAAGGCCCGATTGCCCAATCCATTGTTGATGCCGTCGCCCGCCCGCCACTCGCCGGCACATTGAGTTTAGAGGATTTGAAGAATTACAAAGCCGAACGTGTAACACCGATCTGCCGTCCATACCGCGTTTACAAGGCGTGCGGGGTTCCCCCGCCCTCATCTGGCGGCGTTGCCATCTTGGCGACGCTCGGAATCCTTGAGAATATCGATATGGCGAACACCGGCCCGAATACAGCCCAAGGCTGGCACTATTTGGCGGATGCGTTGCGATTAGCCTACGCAGATCGTGACTTGTATGTTGGGGACGATCGCTTCGTAAAAGTGCCAATCGAAGGCATGCTAAACGGCGAATACCTCAAAAGTCGCGCCAGTCAGATTAAACCAGATGCCGCGATATCAAATGTGACCGCAGGGACACCGCCCGGGGCGCCTGTCCGCGGTAAAGATGCCACCGGCGAAGTCCCCGGAACGACGCACTTTGTAGTGGTCGATAATCGCGGAAATGTGGTCTCGATGACCACAACAGTCGAAGGCATATTCGGCTCATCGCGCATGGCGTCAGGCTTCATTCTCAATAATCAATTGACCGACTTTTCCTTCAAGCCAGTGGACGATAAAGGGCAACCTGTCGCGAATGCTGCTGCTCCCGGCAAACGCCCACGATCATCAATGTCGCCAACCCTAGTTTTCGACAAAGACGGAGCATTTGTCCTCGCGGTCGGATCCCCCGGCGGCAACGCCATTATTTCATATGTCGCCAAGGCCCTGGTCGGTATGCTTGATTGGAAGCTTACGCCTCAGCAGGCTGTTGATCTTCCAAATGTGGTTGCCCGGGGCCCACTTGTTATAGAAAATGCGCGGATGAACCCAGCGATAACGGCAGACCTAAAGGCAAGGGGCTTCCCCATCAACGAAAATGGGCGAGGCGGAGAGGGGTCCGGCCTTCACGCAGTCATGGTCACGCCAAACGGCTTGCTCGGTGCTGCAGACAGCCGTCGTGAAGGTCTCGCAAAGGCGCCTTAATCAGACGCGCCGAGCGCGCGCACGGTCAACTTGGGTAGGCTCGGTTGCGCGATTGAGCGCGTTCAGCAACTCATCAGGCGTGACTGGCTTTGCCAAATAGTCGTTCATGCCAGCTTCTAAGCAATCGGCCCGATCTTGCGGTCTTGCATTTGCGGTCATCGCAATAATTGGGACAGTGCGGTTTGGGCCGTCTAAACGACGAACGCGGCGCGTTACCGCCAAACCGTCCATTTCAGGCAAGACAACGTCCATAATCACAACGTCGAAAGGCATGGCCGCCAGCATTTCGAGGGCTTGCTCACCGTCAAAGGCCCAAAAAGCCTCGCATGGCCAGAGCTCCAAATAGGCTTCCATGAGCCTGCGTGCTACCGCGTGATCCTCAACCACCAGCACGCGCTGCTTCTGGCGCGCCCTCATGCTGAGAACCGATGGTTGATCGCCGTTCAAGATAAAGCCCATTCCATGAGTTCGTCAGAAATCATGGTTACTCTAAACTAGTTAATCCCAAGCAAATGCACCGTCTTGGAAAGCTGGGTGCTGTCTGACATGGCGACTTCAGAATTTCAGTTGGTCTCTTCGAGAAGCTTTTTAGCTTTCACCTTATCAAACATCGCCCACACGCCATCGGCGCCATGCCAATCCCCGCGCGTTGCGCCTTTAGAATATTCAGTGGCGCGCGCTTCAAAAAAGTTAGCGTGCTCAACACCATTTAACATGGCAGTCAACCATGGAATCGGGTGTTCGGTTGCCCCGTAAATAGGCCGAAGGTTAAGCTGTCCTAGGCGCCAATCTGCGATGTAACGAATATAAGCTTTGATGTCGGCCGCCGTCATGCCTTGGACCGGCCCCATTTCAAACGCCAAATCAATGAATTTGTCTTCAAGCCTGACGACGGTCTCGCAACAAGCAATGATATCGTCCTCTACCGCCTTGGTGACGCAACCGGTCTCTTTGGCAAAAGCGTGATAGAGCTGGACCATACCTTCGCAATGCAAGCTTTCGTCTCGGACAGACCAAGAAACGATTTGTCCCATGCCTTTCATCTTGTTGAAGCGTGGGAAGTTCATCAACATCGCAAAAGACGCAAAAAGCTGCAAACCCTCGGTAAATGCCCCAAACATCGCCAATGTGCGCGCAATATCGGCTTCTGTTTCGACGCCAAACCCCTGCATGTAATCATGCTTGGCCTTCATCGCCTCATAGTCGAGAAAGGCTGAAAACTCACTATCCGGCATGCCAATCGTTTCAAGTAACAATGCATAGGCAGCGATATGGATAGTTTCCATATTTGAGAACGCCGAAAGCATCATCTTGATTTCGGTTGGCTTAAAGACGCGCGCATAGCGCTCCATATAATTGTCGTTCACTTCGACATCGGATTGTGTGAAAAACCGAAAGATCTGGCTTAGAAGATTACGCTCATTGTCATTGAGTTTATTAGCCCAGTCCTTACAGTCTTCACCGAGTGGAACTTCCTCTGGAATCCAGTGAATTTGCTGCTGGCGCTTCCAAAACTCATGCGCCCAAGGATACCGGAAAGGCTTATAGGAATGCGAAGGCGTCAACAGCCCCACTGTTCTACCTGTATCGCCAAAAGCCATGCCATACCCCTACATCTTGTACGCCGAGTGTAGATGATAGCTAGGATTAGTCGGTTAACAAGTCTTGAATCAAATCGCGCGGCGAAAAAACTCTCCCGTCCACCGTCAATAGCAGCGGCGACAAACTATCGTTTCATCGAAAACGAGAACGCGGCAAATTGTTCGCTACGGTGCGCCGTCTCATAAGAAACATCACGTTGCATATAGGCTAAGCCGAATTGGCCACCAAATCGCGCGATTGAAATACCTGCCTGCACGTCACCGACCACAACGCGCTCTCCGAGCCGCATGCCAGGAGCGATCCCAACCGCATTTGAGCGATCAAGATCCCACGTTACTTGTTGGCCATCCGCTGCCGCGAACAAATACCACGACTTCGGGACAGCGTCAGTCGCATTCAAGAAGCGCCCAAACGACAATTGTGCACCCGCGCCACGGCTCTGTCCGGTTTCAGAAACACCAAACGAACCACGCGGCGTAAAGCCAATGTCCAGACCTAGCCCGCTTCTATTGGCTGGAGAGACCAGCCCAAGCTGCCAATCAACGGCTACGTCTCGGCGGTCAACTGCATAAGGCGACGCAGACGCCAACGCGTCACTTACTCGGCCGGATTCCGAATACGCATCAAGCCTATCGCGACGAAGAAGGAGCTTTAGCCCGCTCTTTGGCGCTTCATCAGACAGGATCGGCCGCGGCGTCGTATCCTTCAACGACGCTGAATACCGATCCTCGCGACCCATGAAGGGAACCGGTGCCGGTAGGCTTGGAATACTAGCATTGCTGGCAAAGGGAGAGCTGAAAGTGGAGGAACTAGACCCCGCCGTGGTCGGAGCAGCAAGCGCTGCGCCACCTGTGCAAGCCAGCACAGCCGCAGTTCCAAAAAGGCACTTGAGACCTAACATCTCATCTCCGCCAACATCGCCCCATTAAAGCGCGGTATTCCAGACTCCGCAATGTCGAAACAGCATGTTTCGTTCCAAGCCATTGCGGATCGCTTAATGATAGCCACGCAATGATCGTACCGCGCCCCAAAAATTCAGGATGATCTTTGCATGAGGACTACGTCCAGGAGGCGGTCGAATTTCTCTCCTACATGGGCGTAAGTGCCTACATGTCTGAAACCACAGGATTTATGGAGCGCAATTGAAGAATGGTTTTCGGCATCACCGATTACGGCGATTATCTGGCGTCCGCCTCGCTTTCCAATTTCAATGATGAGGGCAGTTAGTAGCGACCGACCGACACCGCGCGCCTGCGTGGAATGCGAAACATAAACCGAGTCTTCTACAGTCTTTGCATAAGCTGGGCGGTCCCGAAATTGCGCTGCATAAGCGAATCCGCAAATTTCGTTTGCCGCCCCAACGGCAACCAAATAGGGCCAACCTTGCGTTTGGACTTTTTCAAAACGAGCCGTCATCTCGCCTTGGTCAGGTGGTTCAATTTCAAAGGAGCCCGTGCCCGTTCGAACATGGTACCCATAGATTTCGGTTATTTCCGGAATATCCGAAAGGGTGGCCGCCCGAACGTGAATGTCCATGCTTTACTTCTTTGGCCGTGGTTTCGGGCAGCGTACGTCACCGGGGCAGTCCGGTATCTCAGGTGCCGATAATCCTGGACCGGACCTGAGCGGAGGTTTTGGCTCAGCAGCACGGAAAATCAACCCATCCGTCGTTGCTTTTGCACCACCGCAAGCCAACCCCGTCGTTCGAACATCCTCACAGGAAACCCAATAGTCGAGTGAAGGATCGATAGAAATCCGAACCTGCCGCGCCCGAAGCCGCCATTCAATGATATAACCATCGGGGTTTTCCGCCAACGCCAAGAAATGTGCTAAGTCTGCGCGGAACTTTGGTTTCCCACTCGAGTCCGCGACCACTATACTGTCGTGGTATCGTGTTATCCTTTCGGTTGGAACCCTATCAAAAAAAAGAGAACTCGGCAGACGTGGGGCGGCCGCTGGTGCTAGCGTTTGGGGGGCTGGTTGAGCACTTGAGTCCGAAACCGCGGCAATCTGGGACAGTGCCAGACACGCTGCAACAAATGCTGCCTTTAGGAAACTTTGAGCGACTGACATGTCAAGCTTAACCAACCTGTTTGAACGAGATACTCTCTATCAATAGCACGGCGCGTTTTGCAGCGGGCCTGTTTTTTCCCGTCAGAATAAAGCTGAATTGTAAGCGTGATGTCGAGTTCACGCCCTGAAATCTGTTCCGCGACCTGCTCAAAGCTAGAGAACCGGTCACAAATTGCTTTTGCGCCCGTACAATTCCATTGGGACAATGTGAAGGCTACATATTGTGACCGCGCGGCGCCGCCGGGTACGTCGATTAGCCGAGCATCGCGGTCCACTATGAGTAGCCGCGGTAACGCAATACAGCGCGCACCGATTTCGCAGCCTTGTGCTGCCTTGTCTGCAAACTCGGTGAAAACCGGCTGGACTGTTGATCCAAATTCGAACGACGCTAACCCGCCTTTCGTATCCGCGGGAAAGCTGCCATCGACCTGAACCACTACGTCACCGTGATCAGCACTTGCAGTGTTTATGAGGGACATCGGCACGGCTACGCGTGCAGCAGCATCACCATTAATCTCGTCGCGGTAAATTATTACCCGATCGGGCGCCAGAAGAACGACCTCGGAGCCCCGTATCGCATACCAAGCACTGATCACAGAGACCGTAAGCGACAACACAAACGCTGCTATTGCTACGATCTCGCCTGTATTCCGCTGTAGAAACGATGGTGGTTCAGCGGGAGGAATGATGTCCATAATGCATCATTCTTCCCGATTTTTTCTACTATTTCTACTGGCAGGCCAAGCATTCTTCATAGTCGGTGCGTTCACCACTATGAATAATTGCCTCCGCCTTTTCCGAACCCGCAAACGACGCCCGTTGAACCGACTTGGAACGACAGTAGTAAAGTGACTTCACGCCCTTTTCCCATGCCGACCAGTGCAGCATATGCAGGTCCCACTTATCGATATCAGAAGGCAGGAAGACGTTGAGAGACTGTCCTTGACAGATATAGGGTGTACGGTCTGCCGCGAGTTCGATTACCCAGCGCTGGTCGATCTCGAAGGCTGTCTTGTAGGTATCTTTTTCCAAAGGTGACAAGCAATCAAGATCTTGAACGGAACCTTCGTTCGCAAGAATCGATGTCCAAACCTCATCGGTGTTCTTTCCACGCGATTCCAGAAGGCGCTCAAGATAGGGGTTTTTGACAGAGAATGAGCCCGACAGGGTTTTATGGGTATAAATGTTGGCGGGTATTGGCTCTATTCCAGCCGAAGTTCCACCGCAAATGATCGAAATCGATGCCGTGGGAGCAATGGCAATCTTGTGTGAGAAGCGCGCCATTACCCCCTGCTCGGCAGCATCAGGACAAGGCCCACGTTCCTCCGCCAGCTTAACGCTCGCAGCATCCGCGGCGCGCCGAATATGTTTGAAAATGCGCAAGTTCCACGACTTCGCGACAGCGCTTTCAAACGGTACCGCTTGGCCCTGCAAAAAAGAGTGAAAACCCATGATGCCTAGACCAACAGAACGCTCACGAAACGCCGCATACTTTGCCTTTTCCATTTCATCCGGCGCACGTTGAATGAAATCTTCCAAAACGTTATCCAGGAAACGGAAAACATCATCCAAGAAGCGATCATCATCTTTCCATTCAAGGAAAGTCTCAGCGTTCAACGAAGACAGGCAGCAAACAGCGGTCCGATCGACACCTAAATGGTCCTTGCCCGTGTGAAGCATGATTTCCGAGCACAAATTTGATTGCCGGACAGACAAACCGAGCTTGCGTTGGTGTGGCGACATCTGACGATTCACCGTGTCAACGAAAAGGATGTACGGCTCACCGGTTTGGAGGCGAAGCTCAATTATCTTCTGCCACAGCTTACGCGCTGAGATTTGTTTGACCACCTCACCGTTTTTCGGGCTGATCAGGTCAAACATGCCATCATCGCGAACTTTTTCCATGAGTTCGTCGGTGACGTTGACACCATGGTGTAGGTTAAGGCTTTTGCGATTGAAATCGCCGGAAGGTTTCCGAATTTCCAAAAACTCTTCAATCTCTGGGTGGTGGCAGTCTAGATATACGGCGGCGGAGCCTCGCCGCAGCGACCCCTGGCTAATGGCAAGCGTGAGCGAATCCATAACCCGGATAAACGGAATAATCCCAGATGTCTGGCCGTTTTGACCTACTTTCTCGCCTATAGATCGCACGCAGCCCCAATAGGTCCCGATACCGCCACCATTTGACGCAAGCCAGACGTTTTCGTTCCACGAGCCGACGATGCCGTCCAAGCTATCATCTACGGCATTCAGGAAACACGAAATTGGTAGACCACGCTCAGCTCCACCATTCGACAAAACAGGCGTCGCCGGCATGAACCATAGCCGGGAAATATAGTCGTAAATGCGTTGCGCGTGCTCAACATCGTCGGAATAGGCTTGAGCGACCCGCGCAAACATATCCTGAAACGACTCGCCGGGCAGAAGATAGCGGTCCTCGAGTGTCGTCTTGCCAAAATCCGTCAGTAGCGAATCGCGGGATCTGTCCACCTTAACGGATTCAACCAGTCTAAGGTTTACCGCTTTTGGCTTCCCGCGCACAGCATCCCGGCGCGTTTCAACCCGTACTTCCGATGTCGGTGCCAAAACTGTGGCCATTTCCGCACGTACCATAGTTTTTCCCTCTGCCCCCAAAACGCAACTCTCCTTCCGCGAGGATGAGCGCCATCCCCGTCGGTTCCGCGTCGCGGCCGCATCATTAACCAGATTAAGTACTAGGTCTTCCCCAGAACCCTACATATAGTGGTCATCGGAAAGATGTTTGGTCAATCGGTCAATGCACCCACTGCAGCTGTTTTTAGTTAACGATACCTTACCGAGCCGCGCCATCGCTAAGACATGCGCAATTCATTTCGCACACAATCGTTACCGGAAAATTAGAACAAAACCAGAACTATTGTGTGATTGGCTATTTTTGGGGTCGTTTGGCAGGGACGTCTGGGAATGAGTTAACGACCGTGGACGTCCAATTACCCAGCTCTTTCCAAGCGCCCTCTGTTTGCCCTAGCCGCACAACGACTAAATCTTTAGAGGGCACCACCGCTATGATCTGACCATAGCGCCCTTGGGCCTCAAACGAATCAAAGGGACCCTTGGTTAAAAGCGGCGTGGAGCCTGCGAATCCGCCTTTACCGGCCCTTTGATTGCTGAGCCACCAGCCGTGACCATAGGCGTCGACATTTTTTGCGGAAGTCGGTGTTCGCGAGAAGTCGACCCAACCCGGAGGTAAAATCTGCTTGCCATCCCATCGACCATCTCGAAGGTAGAGGAGGCCAAATCGGGCATAATCCAGAGCAGTCGCATATAATAACGACCCTCCATAGAAGTTACCGGCAGCATCAAACTCAGGCGCGGCGCTGGTCATGCCAAGCGGAAGGAACAATTTATTGCGCATGAATTCCCGCATTGCGATGCGGTTTCCAAGATCATTTTTTCTTGCCGATGGTAATCTTTGAGCTATTCCAGCTGCAGCGAGGGCGAAACTACCCGTACTGTAGCGCCAAGTGGTCCCAACACTGTGCTCCAGGGGTCGTTCTGCAGCCCACTTCACGGGGTCATTTCGCCCTGCCCCAAAAAGCATCTTTGCAGCGTCAGAATCCACAATTGAGGCTACGTCGGTTTCCCGCCAACGCAGACCATCGGTCAGCCCCAATGCGTGCCTAAATGTGATATCCGCGCGCGAATCTCCCTTTCGCGCCGCCCATACCGGGTTGCTAATCGGATTATCTACCGAAAGCACGTTATCCCTGACAGCTATGCCAACGAGTGCGCTCGTAATGCTTTTTGCAACAGACCAAGAGACGTGCGTGTTTTCCGCCCCCCAACCCGGCGCGTATCGCTCCAAAACAACCTTGCCGCCCTGAACAATGACAATAGCGCGAGTCTGCCCCAATGCTTTAGTGCTGCCGGAAATTGCATTTTCAACGGCCTTTGCGAGCTCGGCCTCGTTTGTTCCGACAGGCAACGGTCCGCGTGGCCATTCTTTTGTCGGAAAGGGCACACCCTGTGGCTGAGCTCGTAGAGGGAATAAAGCCAAAGCAGCTGGACTTGGTGCTTGGGCACTGGCCGGGAGCGAGCACACCAAAACGAGGCTTGCAAGACAAACAAGTGCGCGGACAACTTTGGTCATTCGACCTTCCTCAATGAGCTATCGTCACTCTATGGCGGCGCGCTCGGGAACGAAACAGCCTTTGTCCCGATCAGTGCGCGTCAGACGTTCCCGAAACACATGCACTACGCTATTCCACCACTGATCCTTTCATAGCGGGAGCGCATTATGGATAAATTCGTCACACTCGAGGGCATTGCGGCTCCACTGCCTCAAGCCAATGTCGACACAGATCAGATCATCCCTAAGCAGTTCCTTGCAACGGTGGATCGGGTTGGTTTGGGCAAAGGCCTCTTTTTCGACATGCGGTTTGAAGCTGATGGCTCCCCGAAACAGGATTTTGTCTTGAATCGCCCAACCTACGCTGGAGCCGCAATTTTGATCGCTGGCCCAAATTTCGGCTGCGGTTCTTCGCGGGAACATGCCCCTTGGGCACTTTTGGACTTTGGAATACGCTGCGTAATTGCGGCTTCGTTCGCGGACATATTCTTTAATAACTGTTTCAAGAATGGTGTCTTGCCGTTGGTGCTACCCCAAAACGAGATTGACGATTTGGTGGCTGAAGCCGGTGGCGCAAACCACAAATTCACCATCGATCTACCTGCACAAACAGTCATCAGCCCTTCGGGCCGATCCATTGCGTTCGAAATCGACTCGGGGCGCAAAGCCGCTCTTATCGCCGGCCTCGATGAAATCGGCGAAACACTTGTTCACGCAAAGGCAATCGACGCGCACGAGGCTCGGCGCAAAGCGTTAACTCCCTGGGCAGCTTGAAATCGATCGCTGCAGCATAAAGGGGTGCAAGAGTTTCCCTTGGGACTGTAGCCCGCTAGACCAAAGCTATGACCAAAACGCTCTTGCTACTACCCGGCGATGGGATCGGTCCCGAAGTCATCGCGCAGGTTTCTCGCGTGATTCACGCTTTGCAGCTTAACTGCGGGCTGGATCTGAATTTTGAACCAGCACTCTTCGGCGGCGCCTGCCTTGATGTGCACAACGTCCCGATCACGGAAGAAACTGTCCAGCGCGCTCTAGCCGTGGACGCGGTTTTGATGGGCGCAGTCGGCGGCCCAAGATGGGCCGGAACGGCCCGAAATCTCCGACCTGAGGCGGGCTTGTTGCGGCTTCGCAAGGAAATGGAGGTTTTTGCAAACCTTCGTCCAGCCGTGTGTTTTGGTGCCCTAGCTGACGCATCAAGCCTTCGACGCGAAGTGGTCGAAGGCCTCGACATTATGATCGTTCGTGAATTGACGGGCGGGGTCTATTTCGGAACACCGCGTGGCATCGAAACACTTCCCGATGGCCAACGACGTGGCTTTGATACCCAAGTATATACGACATCGGAAATCGAGCGCGTGGCACGCGTAGCTTTTGAGCTTGCACGCAATCGAAGCAACCGCGTTACAAGTGCTGAAAAATCAAATGTTATGGAAAGCGGTCTCTTGTGGCGCGAAGTCGTAACGGCACTCCACGCTGCCGAGTATGGTGACGTTTCGCTTGAGCACATGTTGGCTGATAATTGCGCAATGCAATTAGTACGGAACCCGAGACAGTTTGATGTGATTGTAACAGACAATTTATTCGGCGATATTTTGTCTGATCAAGCATCGATGGCTACCGGCTCACTGGGATTGCTACCGTCGGCGGCATTGGGAGAACGAGGCAAGCCCGGCCTGTATGAGCCTATTCACGGCTCCGCTCCCGATATTGCCGGTCAAGGAGTGGCAAACCCGATTGCAGCCATTTTGAGCTTCGAAATGGCGCTGCGTTGGTCGCTCGAGCGGGCTGATTTAGCCGACACCATCACGAAGGCCGTGGAAACCGCATTGAACCAAGGGGCGCTAACCCGTGATTTAGGCGGCACTCTTTCAACCGCAGAGATGGGCGATGCTATTCTCGCAGCGCTCTAGCCAGCAACCGCTGAAATTTCCGCATCGCTGAGGGAACCAGGAACAACGGTAACCGGTACCTTGCGACTGCCAAAACCGAAACCACCTCGAGAAAGAGACGTGACGAGCGGGCCCGGCCCATCGCGCCCGACACCCGCGCCGAGCACCAAAATCCTTATGCCAACATCTCGGTCAAGCAATCGGCCAATCTCGGCTTTGATTTCCCCTTCGGCAATTATGAGTTCAGGCGCCTCTGAAACCGTCTCGCTAACCAAAGCAGCAAGGTTTTCAAGGAGTGTTTGCGCCTCCGCTTTTGCCTCCTCGCGCATGGCATCACCGACTGACGCCCACAATTCTGCGCCTAAAGGTTCAATAACGCGGAGCAAAACCAAACCACCGCCGGTAATTGCAGCCCGCCTCGCAGCATAAAGCACTGCTGCGTGACACTCATCGGTCTCGTCAGCAATCGCTAGAAACTTGCGTGAAATGGGGTTTGATAGATCGGCCATACGACGAGCGTTACTTGGCTAAAACGTCGGTGATTTCACGCAGTTTCGAACGCGCGCGCAAAAGATAGAAGCCTTGGGTCGTCAAATGGTTGGGGCCGCTTAGCGCTTCAGGGCTTCCGTTCTGCACAATCACGGGGCTCAAATTTGCGGCCTTATCGAGGTCGCTCAGCATTGAATCATAGATTGCGCTTACTCTGCGCTCCGCCAAAACGCCCGCGAAATCAGCTTTCAAGGCTCTAAGGATCATCGCGTAGGAATAGGCTTTGCCTTTAACAAAGTAGAATAATTTGTCAGCGCGCCGATCAATCAGCAAAGTCCGCCCAATCTCGATTTGTTGATCTATTTGGTTGGATGCATCCCCAAGATCGAGAGCAATTCGATCGAGTACTCCCAACAGATTGTCTGATCGAACATCGAAAGTCGCTTGTCCGGTCGATAAGCGCTGATTATAGGCGAGTAGCGCTTTTGCAGCGCGACGGTACTCACCATCCGCAGATGACGTCGGCAGGGGCGATAAAATCCACGTATCAGGTTGACGCGACAGTCCTTCTCGGGCTGTTCCTAGATCATTATCGGCGCCACCTGTTCCTCGTTGGCGGCCTAGCCTCCCTTCCAGTTCCAAAGAAAAGGTCGACAGTGCCTTTATCAACCCAGACTGGAAATTCACCATGTTACCGCCGAAACGCAACAGCGCTGCGGGCGCAAACGCTGGCGTATTAGGAGACCACGCCGTTTGATCAACTTCACGACTAATCAACGCGGCCATTAGTGCCACGGTTTTCGATCCGTTTGCCGGGGCGGCAGGCGCTACGAATCGCAAGTCGTCATTGATGCGGTGCGTAAGAAGGGCACCAGCGATGTAATAGAGCGGTACCAAGGCGAGAAATAACACACCAATCAATACACGGCCGCCACCTTTCGGCTTTGGATTGGGGTTCGGCGCATCCGGCGCGGGTTGCATAGTTGGTGCTTCATTGAGCTGTGCTTTATTCACGCCAAACCGTCGAAAAGACGACCAAATGCCACGAAGTCGTTGCCCGATGTCCATGAAAAACCCTAATCCTTAATGGCCGCAATTATCTCATAGCACGTAGCGGCGAAAAACAGACTAGTGACTGACGACTTCGAAGCTAGGCATTGGAAAGACCAATCGTCCACCGGCTGACAAGAAAACCTGCTCTCGTTCGACTATCCCTGAGCGGAAGTGCCAAGGCAGCACAAGATAGGCATCTGGCCGCAACACTTTGCCTTCTGCTTCAGATATAATGGGAATGCCCCCATCAGGCGTCACACAACCGAACTTTTCCTCGTTAACCTCAACAATTGCAGGCAGAAGCGACGAGTCAATTCCTGCGCGCTGAAGCAATACGTTGCCTTTTGTAGATGCCCCGTAGCCTAGCACCTTCCGACCGGCTGCAACCTCGTTCGTTAAGAATGCTCGTGTCCTTTGGCAAATTTCATTCAAATTCTTGTTGAAGCTTGCCCACGGGATTTCTGTCTCCAAACCTAACGCACTCTCTTTCTCCAAAAGTACGCTGAGTGTGCCGTCCGGCGGGAAAAGTTGGCTACCCTTCGCGGTGGCCCAAACTCGAAATGATCCCCCATTCGCGTCGTTCAGAGTTACCGAGTGAACCTGCATGTCGGCTGCACGCACAATCTTGTCGATAACTGCTAAGGAATAATACTCAACATGCTCGTGGCAGATCGTGTCAAACGCATTCGCCGCGAGCATGGTCGGAAGGTAGCTTTGCTCAAAAATCCAAACGCCATCATCAGCCAGAAAATGCCGGACCGCCTGAGCAAAAGCTAGCGGGTCTTCAAGATCATAGAAGCAAGCAATTGAGGTAATGACCATAGCCTTAGAGCCATGAAGCCAATCCTCAACTTGTTGCGAAGGGAAGAAATCAACAATCAAATCAGTTTGGTGGTGATAGTATTTGCGGAACTTCTCAGCGGAAGGATCAACACCCAGCCGTCTCAAATGTGTCGACGAATAGGCCGAAAGTAACGTTCCATCATTAGCGCCGATATCGATTACGGTGGCATTCGGGGATAGTGTTACGCGGGTCTCAATATCGGCAACTATCCCGCCCAGATGGCGCACCATCCCTCGATTCAAACCAGATCGATAACCATAATTGTTGCCGTAAAGCTTAGACAGATCATACCGGTCAGCGAGTTGAGTGAGGCCACAACAATCGCAGCGAACCAGTCTTAGCGGGCCCTTCGGCACTACCGGGTCGCTCGGTTTTGGAAAAACTCCTGTCAGCGCCATATCTCCTAGGTCAACGACCGTGGTTAGAGCTGTTGAGGCACAAACGCGACATGCAGAAATTGGTTGGTAGAGGACACTCATGCCGACCTACGGAGGCGAGCCGCGGCAAGTGAAACACCGTCTCGTGCTCGGCTCTGAACACGATCGAGGTCGGCCAAAACCATTTTCTCGATAAGGGCTTCCAAAGAGGTCGTCGCCGTCCATCCAAGCTCGGTATGGGCCTTTGTGGGTTGGCCAATTAAAAGCTCAACATCGGCAGGCCGATTGTAGCGCGGATCAATGCTTATTAACTTCTTGCCGGAACGGGCGCACACGCCAATCTCGTTTCCGCCGGTTCCGATCCATTCAATTTGAACATCAACCACTTGAGCTGCAAGCTCGGCAAACCGCCGGACCGTGGTCGTTCTTCCAGTGGCAAGGACATAATCGTCAGCGTTGTCTTTTTGGAGCATTGCCCACATGCCGGCAACAAAATCGCCTGCGTAACCCCAATCGCGTTTTGCTTCTAGGTTTCCCAGCGCGAGACTATTGCTGAGCCCTGCAAGTGTCTCGACCAACCCCAGTGTGATTTTCCTTGTAACGAACTCAGGGCCTCGAATGGGGCTCTCGTGGTTGAAAAGGATGCCCGATGAGGCATGAAGCCCATAGCTTTCACGATAGTTTACCGTGATCCAGTGCCCATAGACTTTTGAAACCCCATAGGGGCTTCGCGGGTGAAAGGGGGTTCCTTCGTGCTGCGGTATCTCGCGCACCTTGCCAAACATTTCAGACGTAGACGCTTGATAAAACCGCGTATGCGGGCTTGTTGTCCGTATAGCTTCCAACAATCGACCCACTGACAGCCCATTGACATCACCGGTATGAGTTGGCTGTTCAAAAGAAACGTGTACGAAACTCTGTGCCGCGAGATTGTAGACCTCGTCGACCTGAAGACGCGCTATTACATTGTAAACATTGGCATCGTCAGAAATATCCAGACCAACGAGCTCGATGTCTTGATCAACACCTAACCAAGCAAGCCGCCACGTATCCAACGAGCTTGAGCGGCGATGAGCGCCGTAAACGCGATAGCCTTTATTCAGCAGAAAGCGCGCGAGGTACGCACCGTCTTGGCCTGTTATTCCGGTGATAAGGGCAGAGCGTGGCATCGTTAGCTTTCTGAGTAGCGGCGATTCCTAGGACCACGCCATTACCCAACTTGGCTTTTCTTGGTTTGCGAAGCGTTAATTTTGATCGGAAAGGACGATTTCTCGACGCAACAGACTAATGGGCGACCAGGACATTGCCTTCGCCAACCTCCACGTTGAGATCGTGCGTTGACGCTGGATCACACGGCGCATTGCCAAAACAGCGCCAAGACCGCTCAGCCCTTCGCAAAGGCCTTCGAAGAAAGCCTTTCCCACGCCATCCTTGAGTGCCTTTAGGCACAATAGGCCCGTTGCTGCGATGTGAAGAGGTAAGGTCACAACGCATAGCCACAATGGGACACAGCGCACAAACGTCCATAGCCGGTTCCGAGTACCGAGGCGAACCGTAAAGCTCGAACGGCGGCCCGTAATGCCAGAGCCAACATGATGAACAACTGCAGAGCCTACCTGCCACGACGCTCCCCCTACGAGGCGCAGACGGAATCCAAGGTCCACATCTTCACAGTAAGCGAAGTAAGCGGGTTCAAACCCTCCAAGTGCAAGAAACTTTTCGCGCCTCCAAAGTGCCGCTGCAGCACACGGCGCAAAACAGGAGCCATCGGGGTAGGGTGGCTCAACGACGTGCTGAAACCCGCCGCGATAGGGAATGCCGGCAGCATGCCAAACGTCACCGGCACCATCCAATCTGCATGCGTCGCCATCGACCAACTGCGTCGACCCGAATGCGGCGACCGCAGGCATTTCTGCCGCAGCGCGGATCAAATGCTCGAGCCATTCCGGCTCCGGAAAGGCATCGGGGTTGAGAAACACGACCAAGGGCGTCGAGGCCAAACGCACGGCTTCATTGTTCGCGGCTGCAAAGCCCACATTTGAAGCATTCTGAATGATCCGCCATTCGCTATTGATCAAAGCGGACTTAGGCCGCTGTTCAATTTCCGACGCATTATCAACCACGATAACGTCAAAATCATTGAACGTCTGCGCGTCGACCGCACCGACCCAACGTGCGAAATATGCCGCGCTATTGAACGTGACAGAAATGATGGTGACGCTTTTCGACATTCAAAGTGACAGCATTAGACCTAACATACATCTCGACTTAAACACTTCCGCGCGGCAATGCGACGCCAAGACAGAAAAGTCCCTTAGGATTAACTCATGATTCCCTTCATCGACCTCCAGGCTCAACGCGCGAGAATCACTGACAAGATTAACGCAGCAATCTCGCGAGTGTTAGATCACGGTGCCTTCGTTATGGGGCCAGAGATCGCCGCTTTAGAAGGACAGATGGGCGCCTTTAGCAACGCAAAACACACCCTTGCTTGTGCAAACGGTACCGAAGCGTTGGCGCTTCCCTTGATGGCTTGGGGTTTGCAGCCAAACGATGCTGTATTCTGTCCGAGCTTCACGTTTGCAGCGACCGCTGAAGTCGTTCCATGGTTGGGTGCGGTGCCCGTTTTTGTTGACGTTGACGCTGACACCTACACGATGAGTTCGGCGTCGCTCGAGGCGGCGATTGCCGATACTAAAGCTGAAGGTAAATTGCGGCCACGCGTGGTAATTGCTGTCGATCTGTTTGGGCAACCGGCAGACTATGTGGCGATCAGTGCTATCTGCCGACGAGAAGGCTTAAAGCTGATCGCAGATTCCGCTCAAGGCTATGGGTGCACACTACATGGCAAGCACCCTCTAAATTGGGCTGACATAACCACGACAAGTTTTTTTCCTGCAAAACCGTTGGGCTGTTACGGCGACGGCGGCGCAATCCAAACGAATGATTCTGATCTCGCGGCCCTTTGCCTTTCTCTGCGCAATCACGGAGCAGGTGCCGATCGCTATGACAATGTGCGGATTGGGCTAAACTGCCGCCTCGATACTATCCAAGCGGCAATATTGATCGAAAAACTGGCCATATTCCCTGAGGAAATAGTTGCCCGGGACAAGGTTGCACATCGTTACAGCGCCGCGCTTGATCAGTTTGCCAAAGTTCCAACGGTGATATCAGGTGGTACGTCCACATGGGCACAATACACAATTGAGGTAGCCGATCGAGACGGTTTACAGGCTCACCTAAAAGGGGTGGGTATCCCAACGGCGATCTATTACAGTCGACCAACCCACAAACAGACGGCGTATACAAAATACCCTTTGTCTCCCGACGGTCTACCAGTTACCGATTTGGCTTCTGCAAAAGTCATTTCCCTGCCTATGCATCCCTACTTGGATGAAACTACGCAAGATCGCATTATAGCAGAGACCATCCAGTTTTGTTCGCGCTCGGATTAACCAGCCGCGGCATCAATAGATTCGGCGAGGAAAACAGCCTCCGCCGCTTCGAATGCAGGCACAGCACAAACGGCCTCGCCCCTGCATGCGAGAATGAAACTATTGACCGCAGCACCAAGAGGATCGGGTAAGCGAGCTGAAAAGTCAGCGTTGAGCGGCAGTTTTGAAGTATTGCTAAAGGTGCGAGCAACAAAGTCGATCTCGACAGTGCCTGAAGGGTAGGTAAGGCGCATGGCGCGACGACGATCCGGCGCGATCCGGCTTGCTAGCAGCATCGCTTTCCCACCCCCTTCGAACTCCACCATCGCGTCGATCGCATTTGCAAACCCGGGCTCTCCTTCAAGACGCACGGCGGAAACGCGAAACGCTCGAGTTCTGAAAAGACGCAAAACTAGATCAAGATCATGGATCATAAGGTCCATAGTCACGGAGGTGTCGAGACCACGGCCCGATGCTGGCCCCTCTCGAACAGCATCGATTTCGATCGGTCTTTCTTCAACATCGAGCAAGCCAATCGCTTCGAACACAAAACGCTCTTGATGCCCGACTTGTAAAATCAAGCCTCGCATTGTGGCATCAGCGGCCAGCGACCGCGCCATTGCCCCTGTGTCGGCTAAGGGCTTCTCGACATACACATGCATTCCTGCAGCAAGCGCAGCAGAAACCATAGCCCCGTGAGTTTCAGCTGGAGACGCAATGATTATCGCATCGCTAACAGCGAAAAGCTGCTCCAGTGCCGAAAACGACTGTGCTGCATGTTTGAGCGCATTTCCGGCTGCTCGCGCCTCATCCGGATCATAAATGCCCGAGAGCTTCGCCCCATTCGCCTCGGAAACCTTGGCGGCATGAAAACCACCAAATACACCGGCACCGATGATACCAATGCGAAGATCTTCGGACTTCTCAGTTGAACTCATGGCCTAGTTATGATTCGGGCTGAGAGCCGATGCAATTGCCTAAATGACTTTCCCCTCATATGCGGCTGCCATTTTCTCGGAAGACCAGCCCAAAATTTCCTTAAATACGTAATCGTTATGTTCACCAACCTCTGCCCCGGTCCACCGAACATTGCCGGGTGTTTCTGAAAGCTTCGGAAAAACATTTGGCATCGGGAAGTCTCCCAATACCGGATGGGCAATGCGAGCGATCGCTTCGCGTGCTGCGAAATGAGGATCGGACATCATTTCTGGTGCACGATAAATTCTACCACTAGGAACCCCAAAATCCTCACAAATCGCTTCGATTTCAGCCACAGTCTTTGTGCTTGTCCACTGATTGATCATATCATCCAGCAAGGCTTGGTTTTCGCCACGGGTTGCATGGGTGTCGAAACGGGGGTCTTCCGCCAGCTCAGCTTGGCCCATTGCCGCAGCCAATCGCTCAAAAACCGTGTTTTGATTGGCCGCAATAATCAACATGCCGTCGCTTGCTTCGTAAATGTTTGATGGTGCAATTTTTGGAAGAAATGATCCCGATCGCTCGCGAATGTAACCGCCAAAGTGATAATCAGGAACCAAGCTCTCCATCATAGCAAAGCAAGCCTCGTAGATCGCGGAATCGACGACTTGGCCTCTTCCGGTCCGTTCACGATGCTGAAGCGCAGCTAAAGCGCCCAACGCACCAAATGTCGCGGCTAAGGTATCGCCAATCGAAATGCCCGCTCTCGAGGGGCGCCTGTCCGGCTCTCCCATAACGTAACGCAGGCCGCCCATGGCCTCACCGACCGATGCATAACCAGCCTTATGCGAATAAGGGCCAGTTTGCCCGTAGCCAGACACCCGCACCATTATCAGACGTGGATTAATGGCAGACAAAACATCATAGCCAAGGCCCCACTTTTCCATGGTACCTGGGCGAAAATTCTCCAACAATATATCTGCAGTGGAAACAAGATCCTTAAGTGCTTGTTGCCCCTCCGGTGTACGCAGGTTTAGCGTTGCACATTTCTTGTTGCGGGCCACAACTGGCCACCACACAGAACGGCCCTCCGGTTTCACGGTACCCCATTCGCGCATTGGGTCAGGCTGGCCGGGCGGCTCGATCTTAATGACTTCAGCACCAAAATCGCCAAGGAGTTGCCCACAAAATGGCCCAGCGAGCAGCACCCCAAGCTCAATCACTCGAAGGCCTTTGAGTGGACCTGTTGCTTCTGGTGGTGCCGATTGCGCGATTGGCATTTTTGTCTCCGCTTTGAAAGCTTGGGATGCCCCCGCCTCGCGCTGAGGGTCAAGTCAACGTTGTGAGGCTTTCATTGATCTATCCGAGAGGCAAACACTCAGGCGAGCCTATCGCCGCTAGCGTCTGACTATGCCAAAAGGGCGACGAGGAGACTAAGGATGGACATCGCGAAACCCTTGAAACAGATTGAGCTTGTCGAAGTTAGTCCGCGAGATGGGCTCCAGAACGAACCGGAATTGGTTTCAACAGCTGATAAACTGACCCTAATAGCCCGCGCGAAGGCGGCAGGCTTTCGGCGCATCGAGGTATCTAGCTTCGTGAATCCAAAGCGTGTCCCGCAAATGGCTGACGCTGTAGAAATTCATGCCGGGCTTCCAAGCGATGACGGCATAGCATACGTCGCACTTGCGCTAAACAGGCGTGGCTATGAACGCGCCGTTGAGGCGGGTGCCCGCGAAGTCAATTTCGTATTGGTGGCGAGCGACACATTCGCTATTCGCAATAACGGGATGCCGTCATGGGATATCGTAAAAGCATGGGAAGAGGTGTCGTCGCTGGCGGCACGAGATGGCGTTCGCGCGACCATCGTAATTGGTGCTTCATTTGGTTGTCCATTTGAAGGTGAAGTCGCCGTTGAACGCGTTGTAGCCCTAGCAAAGGCAGCTGCAGCGTTTGGCCCTGCCGAAATTGCGCTGGCCGACACCATTGGCGTAGCCGTCCCGAGCGACGTTACAGAGCGGTTTAGCGCTGTTGGGGATGCGTGCCCCGGCATTCCCCTTCGCGCCCATTTCCACAACACACGCAATACAGCGCTAGCGAACGCCGTGGCTGCCGTTGAGGCCGGAGTCGGCATTCTGGATAGTTCTTTGGCAGGTATAGGTGGCTGCCCCTTTGCGCCGGGTGCAGCGGGAAATGTGCCCAGTGAAGATCTGGTCTATATGTTTGATCGTATGAAATTGTATACAGGGATTGATCTGGAACAAGCCATTGAAACAGCGCGTTGGATAGGTGGTGTATTGGGGAAACAAACCGCCGGCATGGTGTCGCGCGCGGGTGGCTTCCCAAAAGCAAGCGGGGGCATTGCATAGGTCTGCATCCGCCCCACGTTAAAGATATGGATCTGCGATGAGCCGCTTACGGTGGGGAATTCTTGCTCTTGTTTTGGTGTTGGCGGGCTTTGGTGCATGGCGAGTCGTTCAAACGTCGAACACTCCGCCAGAGGTTGGCGTGGTGACACTTAAGCTCGCTCCAACAAGCCGAGTTTTGGCTGTTGTTGGTCGTATTCGACGTGCCGCATTGGTCGATATCCGATTAGAACAACCAGGCAAAATCATTGAGTTATTTGTTGATGAAGGCGCGGAAGTAACTAAGGGGCAACCGCTTGCCATTGTTGCTTCCGACCAACCCCGCGCCCAAGTTGCGCGTGCGGAAGCCAATGTCACTGGAAATCTAATTGCCGTCGAACAGGCCCGCCGCGAACTGGTACGCACTCAAACATTGGCAAACAAAGGTTTCGTCGCGCCGACCGCACTCGAGGATCAGAAAGCGAAACTTCGATCCGCCGAAGCCGCACTGGCGGCCGCGAGGGCAAGCGTTGCGGATGTCGCGAGTTTGACGCGTAAATTTACTGTTTTTGCCCCCTCGTCGGGCACAATTCTTGTTCGGTCTGTCGACACCGGGCAGGTCGCCGATGCGACAACTACCCTTTTCCAATTGGCTTCGGGTAGCCCTGAAATCTGGGCGGAAGCGGATGAAGCATTAGCCGATGCCGTCAAAGTCGGACAACCCGCTCGACTATCGGCATCAGGCACAGATACCTATGTGGATGGCGCCGTTATTGAAGTAAGCCCTCGCGTGGATCCGACAACCGGTGGTCGGATTATTCGGCTTATTGCAACCCAGTCTGGCCTCACCGCGGTGTCTGGTCGATCTATCGACGTTAATGTGATTGTAGACCAAAGGGATAGCGCGCTGACTATTCCTCGCTCCAGCCTGCTGCCAGGACGAACCAAGCCAACGGTTCAAGTTGTAATCGAAAACCAGATAGAAGAACGTCAGGTCGAGTTGATTGATTGGCCATCGGCAGAGGCGATCGTCCTTCGTGGCCTTAATCCCGGCGAGAGGTTGGTGCTTGATCCCGTCCCCTATAGGCTCGGTATGCGCGTACAACCCGTGGAATCGCCGCGCTAATGTTCTTCGCATTCAACGTCGCATTGCGATACCTTGCTGCAAACAAGGTCCAATCGGGATTGCTTATCTTTGGTGTCGCGCTCGGCGTCACCGTGTTTGTGTTCATCACTGCACTCATCAAGGGCTTGGCTATATTTTTAGTGGCACAAACCACAGGCTCCATCGCTCATATTACTATTGAACCGCCTGTTCGCATCGCGCGAATTCTGGGGTCGAGCGAAAGCAAATTACTACCAGCCCAGCCTGTTTCCACAGTTCAGCGCGCACAATTGCGCAGTTGGCGAGAAGCAATGGCGCTTGCTGGCAGTCAACCAGGTGTACTCGCGGTGCGCCCAGAAATTGTTGGCAATGCCTTTATAATCAGAGGTGAAGCCACAGCCCCGGTTTCGCTTCAGGGCCTACCGCCAGAGCAGCTTGATGCGATTTCTCCGATATCGACCAAGATTATCGAAGGAAACGCTACTCTTTCAGCCGATGGCGTCTTGATCGGCAAAGCACTTGCGGTTGCGCTAGGGTTGCGGGCAGGCCAGCCAATCCTTGTAAGGTCAGAAAGAGGTGGGCAACGGCTTCTGACAATAAGAGGTATTTTTGAGACTGGCCTAGGAAGCCTTGATGAGCGCGTAGGCTTCGTGGCTCAATCAACGGCAAGGCCACTCTTCAACTTACCCGATGGCGTCAACCAAGTGGTCATTAAGCTCGAAAATCCGGACCGCGCGCCGGAATTAGCGACAAAACTTCGTTCGGCGACAGGGCTAAAAGTTACGCCGTGGCAAGAGAAAAACCGACAACTTCAAAGCGCCTTGGAAGGCCAAGGGCGCACCGGATCTTTGATCCAAATTTTTTCGATGATTTCTATCATTATTGGGATTGCCAGCGCCTTGTTGCTTTCGACGTATCGCCGCCGCGGCGAAATCGGGATTATGCGATCCTTCGGTGTTTCGAAGGGGTTCGTTGCCGCGATCTTTATATGGCAGGGCCTCTTGATTGGGGTTGTGGGCGCTTTGATCGGGTGCGGCCTGGGTTTTTGGTTGTGCTCTAGTCTCGCTGGCTTGAAGGATTCCACTGGCGATACGCTATTACCGGTGGCGCCCCGTGAAGGCGGCTACGCTCTTGTTTTTGCCTTGACAACTCTTGGGTCGGCATTCGCCGCCCTACTGCCGGCTCGTTCAGCGGCCCGTCTTGATCCCGTTGAGGCCATCTCTCAATGAGCCTGCTCATCGCCGATGAAATCGTCAAAACATTCAAGAATGGCGATGAGCAAACCATGGTTCTCAAAGGCGTGAACCTCGTCCTCGAGCCGGGTGAGCTTGTGGCTCTTTTGGGTCCGTCTGGATCAGGGAAGAGCACGTTGCTAACGATCCTTGGCCTCTTGATGCGACCGACATCGGGTTCTCTCTCATTTAACAGTGAGAAGCTCGACGGCTTAACCGACAGTCGATTGAGCAAATTCAGAAACAAATACCTAGGCTTCGTCTTCCAATTCCACCATTTGCTTCCGGATTTTACCGCGCTTGAAAATACCGCCTTTCCGGCATCTGCTCCCAATGGTGGATTAAGCCGAGCCATGCGCGACCGAGCGACCGAGCTTCTAACGCGCGTGGGATTGAGCCAGCGCATTAACTTCCCCGCCACACGGCTATCCGGGGGCCAGAAGCAGCGCGTGGCAATCGCACGCGCATTGATGAATCGCCCACAATTAGTGCTGGCTGACGAACCAACAGGCAACTTGGATCGCGAAGCTGCCTCCCAAGTCATGGAGCTGGTCCGAGAGATCAATCAAGAAGAAAAAACAACCTTCCTGATCTCGACCCACGATCCTGAGATAGCGGCCAGATGTGACCGTCAAATACATGTTCTAGACGGCAGAGTGGTCGCCGATTAGGACATTCTACCCGGCAAAATTCAGCTTTAGCCCAGGCCGTGGCCACCTAACTTTTGCAAGCTTTCCAGTGCCAGACAGGGTGACGTAAGCATCACGCATATCGTCGCCGCCAAAAGCAATGTTTGTGACGAGCAAGTCTGGAAATGGGATTAATTGTGTAGCGCCATTGAGATCGAATACCGTTATTCCGCCAGTCACGAGCGTTGCTACCGCAATTTGACCCGAAGCTTCTACTGCCAGAGAGTCCAGAAGTGTCCAACCGGGCAAACTGGAAACGATCCGGCCCGGCTGTAATGGCGAGGCGGCGTTCACTACACCGGGTGCAGCGAGATCATAGGCCCAGAGGCGCCCCGTCATTGTGTCGGCCATATAGACAGTGTTTTCATCAGGTGAGAGTCCAACGCCGTTAGGGGAAGTCTGCCCCCAAACAAGCTCCTCTACCTTTGCGCCATCTGGGCTCGCATAAAATAGGCCGCCAAGATCGCGCGTTCGCGCATAGGATTTTCCATGGTCCGTAAAGTAGAAATTGCCTTTTTTATCAAAGACTAGATCGTTAGGACCTTTGAGCATATTTCCATCGACAGTGTCGTAAATCCGCTCAACTTTCCCGGTCGACAGATCAACGCGCTCGATTCGGCCAGTGTCGTAATCGGCCGCCGCATGGCCGGGCAGCAGATAGCCCGCCATCTCGCTCCACGCAAAGCCCCCATTATTGCAAACATACATCGCGCCATCAGGACCGAGGGCTGCACCATTGGGACCACCACCAAGTTCGGCAATAATCTCGGTCTTTCCATCCCAAACGCGGGTTAACGTTCCTCGTTGAATTTCAACAAGGATGACGGAACCGTCAGGCATAACTACCGGCCCTTCGGGAAAACCGAGGCCTTCGGCAATGATTTCTATGTCCATATCCTTAAGCTCCTGCCTCACTATCGGCGTGTTGAATTCCGTTCATTACCGATCGCACCAAAAGGAGTTTATCACTCCGGCTTGCCGGCTATGTCTTGGCACGAAGATAGTTTCGAATTGTAAAGGCATGATCATTGCCATTGCCAGCTTGGAACGATTCCGACTTGACCTCTTTCCAGTCCCTTTTGTCGAATTGTGGGAACACCGCATCGCCGGATGGGCTGGCATCAACGTCTGTAACAATCAAACGATCAGCATAAGCCATGGTTTGGCGATAGATCTCGCCACCACCGACAACGCATACGTCACCCGCCGCTGAGGGCATGTGTTGAGCCATGGCCAAAGCTGTTTGAAGCGCCGCCTCAACCGACCCAAAAACCCAAGCTTTTGGTGCCCTAAAGGCAGCAGCGCGTGTGACTACGATATTTGGTCGGCCCGGCAAAGCGCGACCAATGGAATCCCAAGTCTTGCGCCCCATCAAAATTGGCTTGCCGATTGTTTGGGCCTTGAAAAAAGCGAGGTCATCTTTCAGGCGCCATGGCAAATTTCCATCACTGCCGATCACGCCATTTTTTCCGCGCGCAACAATGAGCGATATGGGCATCCTAGAGGCCATCCATTGTTGCTGCGCCGCCATTCCTGCCTGCAGTCTCAGAATCGCGCTTGAGGAGCCCCCTCAAATCGGAAATCTTAACGGCCCCGACGAGCAAGGTGCACACGGCGTAAACCGAAGCACCAACTAGGGCCACGACCAACATGGCGACCTCCTTATTCCAGAGGATATTGATGACGAGATCACGCTGCCAAGACGCCAAGCCAATAATCCCACTCATTACCGCTGTCGCAAACAGGATCTTGATCAACCTTACCCAATTTTCACGCCCAACTCGGTAAACGTCGTCACGCTTTAGTCGAAAAGCTAGCAGAAAAATGTTGGCCCAAGCCGCCGTTGATGTTGCGATGGCCAAGCCAATAACACCGTCGATTTTTTGCCCTTGAAGCAGAAAGAAAAGGGTCGCTCCCAGCGCAGTGTTCAAACCGATGGTCAACAACGCGAAATGCATCGGCGTCCTTGTGTCTTGCCGAGCAAAGAATGGTGGCGTCAGTACTTTTGCCAGTACAAATGCTGGCACACCCCACGCAAACTGACGGAGTATTTCAGCGCAACGCGCCGCGTTCTCGCTCGTAAACGCCCCGCGCACCAAAGCTGCATCCATAATAAACGCAGGCATCACTACCATCGCCGCGGCGGCCGGCAAGGTTAACGCCATCGACAGCGCAATCCCGTCATCAAGTGATTTTTGCGTGGCCGCGCTGTCCTTGAGAGCAAAGCTACGCGCTAGACGCGGAACAAGCGCAAGCCCGATGGCAACGCCAACAAGGCCCAATGGTAATTGATAAAGGCGATCGGCATTATAAAGAGCGGTCCGCGCGCCTTCGTCTGACCCAACAAAGAACTGGCTAATCAAAGTATTGATTTGTATCGCACCGCCGGCGATCACGCCGGGGATCGAAAGTTTGAGTATCTGCTTTACGTCGGGCGTAAGTCGCGGCACGGTAAACCGCAACGTTACGCCAGTTGCTGCATTTAACTTGCCAACAGCCCACCACAGCAAGGCTGCCTGAGCAAAGCCCGCGGCTGTAACAGCAATGGCACCGGCCAAGGCCGCTTGCCTAGGTTCATGGAGGGGCAACATCGCCACTAAGGTGAAAACATTGAGGAGCGTCGGCACGGCAGCAGTGAGCGCAAATCGGCCCCCAGTGTTCAAGATTCCTGACAAAAGAGAAGCCAGAGTCATGCACAATAAATATGGCATAGTGATTTGGGTAAGAATGATCGCCAAGCTGAAAACATCAGGACTATCAATATATTCTGAAGCGAGACCGAACATAATCCAGGGCATTGCAAGTTGGGCTAGCACACAAAAACCCGCCGCAGCCGCAAGAAGAAAACTCATCGACTCAGAAGCAATGCGCGCGGCCTCGGCTGCGCCGCCCTCAGCTTGGGATTTGGCATAAAGCGGTACAAAGGCTTGAGCAAAGGCCCCTTCAGCAAAAAGCCGCCGAAAAACATTCGGAAAAATCAGCGCGGTGAGAAAAGCATCTGAGATTGGTCCTTGGCCCAGCCGCGCCAAAATCACTAAATCTCGGGCAAAGCCTAAAATACGGCTGCCGAGCGTCAGCGTTGATTGAACAAGAGTATTTCGGGCAAGGCTCATACGTTTAGAATCCGCCAGGCCGACACTTCCGATGGCTTGCACCGAATAGCTAGCACGTTATCGCTACCGTGCACTGGACGCGCGCGCTTGTGCTAGCGACCTCTTGGCAATCAAGGTCGGTGCGTTGGGTTCGTGTTCGCTCAGGGCTTTTTCCAATCGTGAACGTAAACGACTAATCCGTTTTTGGTCGACCAATTTCCCACCCCTGACATCGCGGACATAAAAGGCGTCTGCGGCACGCTCGCCTACGCTATCAATATGCGCTGAGGTAATTGTCAGCTCCGATTCGGCGAAAGCGAGTGCCAAATCGCGCAACAGGCCCGGTCTATCGCGCCCAGAAACCTCTACCACCGTATCGTCTGCCGCAGCGTCGTTATCAATCGCGACCCAAGGCTGAATTGAAAATGCCGCTGCTCGCTTAACGGTAGGAGCCTCGCGCGCGCTAGCCAGAACAGCATCTGCAGGCACTGCCTGCTGAAGGGCAGCCAGTAACCGATTCAAGCGGCCTGGATCGTCGGCACCAAATGGCATGCCATGGTTATCTTGTAGAGCAAAAATGTCCAAAGCACGGCCCTCTCGCGTGGTGAATACACGCGCGTCCGCTACGTTCGCCCCAGCCGCCGCGAACGCAGCAGCCAGCGTTGCAAAGAGACCCGGCCGGTCTAACGCGATCACGAGCACCTCAGTCGTGCCTCGTTGGTTATCTTGACGCGCCGCGATCCTGAAAGGCGGGAAATCCTCTAAATAGGCGCGAATTTCCCGCGCGTGCCAATCGTGCTGATTTTGTGTAAAACCCAACCAATAGGCGTTTTCCAATGTAGCGAGCCAAGTCGCCAAAGCTGGGCTTGTTATCATCCGAGAGCGCGCTTCATTGGCTTGCTCGGCTAAGCGTCTCCCAACTGAAACTTCGTCAGTGCGTCCACCTCGGAAAGTTGCCTCGGTGAGAAGGTATAAGTCACGCAACAGTTGCGCTTTCCAATCATTCCAAACGCCGGGACCTACAGCCCGAATATCCGCAACTGTCAGAACCAATAACAACCGCAAGCGTTCAAGGGTTCCGACCGTTTCAGCGAATCCGGACACCGTGCGCGGATCAGAGAGATCGCGGCGTTGGGCGACGTCACTCATCAATAAGTGATGGCCAACGAGCCAAGCAACGAGCTCGCGCTCATCTTCCTCCAACCCCAGCCGTTCACAGGCATGGCGCGCGGATATAGCACCTTCGACTTGCTGATCGCCATGACCTTTACCCGTATCATGCAGCAACATAGCCAAATAGAGTGCCCGACGGGACTGAATGAGCGGGAAAACCGACGTTGCCAAGGGATGCTCATCCGCACAGAGACCGCGTTCAATTTCGGAAATCACTTGAATCGCACGAAGCGTATGATCATCCACTGTGTAGTGGTGATACATATTGAATTGGGTTTGAGCGACAATTCGACCGAACTCCGGCACGAACCGGCCCAACACGCCCGCCTCATTCATCAATGATAGGGCCTCTGCTGGGTTTCGTCTGGAAGCTGCGACCGCCAAAAAGGCAGCGCGTGCTTGGGGATCTTTCCGCATTCCGGGACCCACCTTTCCCAGATTACGGGTGACGATTGATAAAGCGTCGGGATGAATGTCCAAATTGCGATCATCAGCAATTTGAAACAATCTCAAAATGGCGACGGGTTCATTAAGTGGCACATCGGCATCTACAAATGATAGCCGCCCGCCATCATCGACGAACCCTACATCGGTCAATTTTTTTCGCTTTGGGGCCGACGCCAGCCAACGGGACAACCCTTTTGGTGCCAGCTTTTGTTGATCCATCTCGAGCTTCGCACACAGAATTCGCGTTAGAGAACCCACCTCTTTCGCCACCAAGAAGTAGCGCTTCATGAATCGCTCGACACCGGCTTGATCGCCACGATCTCCAAATCCCATACGCCGCGCCATTTCAGGCTGCAGATCAAAAGTCAGGCGCTCTTCAGCCCTGCCGGTCAGGAGGTGCAGGTGGCATCGTACGGTCCAAAGAAACTCCATCGACCGCAAAAACGAACCAACTTCGTTGCGTGTGAATACACCGAGACGAACGAAGTCAGACGGATTCTCGACGCCATGCACATATTGCGCTATCCAAAAGAGGGTGTGGAGATCGCGTAAGCCTCCTTTCCCGTCCTTGATGTTGGGCTCAACAGCGTACCGCGACGCCCCGGTCCTTGCGTGACGGTCATTTCTTTCTGCAAGTTTCGCGGCAACAAAATCTGGCGCCGAGTTGGCGAATAATTCCGTCCGCAGCCGCCTCTTGAGATCGTCAGTTAATGAGCCCTCACCGACCAGATGTCTCGTTTCTAAGACTGACGTTCGAATGGTCCAGTCATTACGGGCTTCCCGAAGTGTCTCGTCGATCGTGCGCGTGGCATGGCCAACCTTGAGACCCATATCCCAAAGCATATAGAGCATGTACTCAGTAACACTCTCCGCCCACGGAGCATCGCGGTAGCCGCGTAGAAACAACAGATCAACGTCAGACGATGGCGCAAGTGTCCTTCGACCATAGCCACCAGTGGCACAGACGGCCAGGCGTTCCGCCATCGTTGGGTTTCGTGCGCGAAAGACGTGGATAGTCGTGTAGTCGTAGAGCGCGGCAATTACCTCGTCCTGCACCGCAGAAAACAACCGCGCTGTGTCGAGGCCCCCTGCCCCCGCCTCAAGGCGCTCTTGGCCGATCAAGCGCCCACGAAACAGGGCGCCCTTGAGCAATTCCAAAACACGATTGCGGGTGGCTTTCTCGTCGCCTATGCCATCAAGCGCTGCAGCCGACAGCTGAACACGCAGACGCCTTCCGTCTACGACATCTTCCAACCGCCATGATCTCATTCGCGCAACCATGGGAGTGATCTAGCTTTGATCGCGTCCGCACACAAAGGGCGGACCCATCATTTGATGGCCGACTTCAGCGTATACACTAAATCAAGCGCATCTCTCGGTGTTAGGCGATCGGCATCAACATGGGCCAACATTTCTTTCAATCTTTGTTCGGTCTTTGACCCTTCTTGGACCCCCTTGTAGCTCTGTGGAACGACCGCGAATAACGGCAAGTCACTGATTGCGGGCAAGCGGGTTGGCCCAGAGCCGGTTTCTAGCCGCTCTAAAATCTCTCGCGCCCTCGAGACTGCTTGCGGTGGAAGCCCTGCCAGTTTGGCCACTTGCACCCCATACGAACGGTCAGCGGGCCCTGGCGCCACTTCGTGCAAGAAAACTAAGTCGCCATTCCATTCCCGGGCCCGCAAGTGCGACAGCGAACAAGCGTCCAATCGATCCGCTAGTGCGGTCAATTCATGATAATGTGTGGCAAACAATGCCCGCGAGCGATTAACTTCATGCAAGTGCTCCGCTGTAGCCCAAGCTATCGCCAGTCCGTCCCACGTTGCTGTTCCGCGACCGATTTCGTCGAGGATCACAAAAGCTCGTGGGCCAGCACGATTGAGGATAGCTGCCGTCTCGACCATTTCTGCCATAAAGGTGGAACGGCCACGCGAAAGGTCGTCACTCGCGCCGACACGACTAAACAGCCGATCGACGATACCAAGCTTCAAGGACGCAGCTGGAACAAAACAGCCAGCCTGAGCCAAAACAATTAGGAGTGCATTTTGGCGAAGATAGGTGGACTTGCCTGCCATATTCGGACCAGTAACCAAAGTTAATCGGGCAGCGCGCCCACCATCTCCATCAAGCGTGCAATTGTTTGGCGTATAGGGTTCGCCCAATTGTTTTCGAGCCGCTTCAACCACCGAATGGCGCGCACCTTCGGCCTCAAAAATGAGATCGTCGCTCAGCGTCGGCCGAGTTGATGCATTTTGGTCTGCCCACTCTGCAAGTGCCGTCGCGACATCAAGCACCGCCAATCCCTCAGAAAACAGCCGAAGGGGCTCCTCCAGCTCCAAAATAGCGGCACGGAACGCTTCAAAATGTACCAGTTCAGCGGCCAAAGCTTGCTCACCGGAACGCGCTATCTTTCCGTCCAGTTCAAGCAAATCTGCCGTCGTAAACCGAACAACACCGGCTAAAGACTGACGATGCACAAACCTCTGGTTCAACGGTGGGCGCATTAATTCTTCGCCAAGCTTGGTCGTGGTCTCAAGGAAATAACCGAGAACCCCGTTGTGGCGAATTTTCAGGGGTATACCCGTTTCGTGCGCATAGGTGGCTTGCGTTGCCGCTATTACCTGTCGCGCATCATCTCGAAGTCGTCGAATTGCGTCGAGGTTTTCACAAAAACCACTTGCTATGAAACCACCATCGCGGACTGAAAGCGGCGGTTCTTCAATCAACGCGGCTCTTAAGTCACCCATCAATCGTATCAGTGAAGGGTTAGGCGTTATTGCACCAAGTGCTTGAGACAGTTCATTCGGCAGGCTTTCTGCTGCAAGCACGTCAACAAGGCTTCTTCCAACCGTTAACGACCGGGCGAGTGCCGCTAGATCCCTAGGGCCACCGCGACCCAAACATAGCCGCGCAACACATCGTGCGGGATCGCCTGCCTTTTTTAGCGCCTCCACCGCGGATTTTCGGACGCTAACTGACTCCAAGAGGTAGCCAATGCTATCATATCGCCTTTCAATTTTTTGCCTGTCTGTCAGAGGGCGCGCTAGTCGATCGGCCAATAGGCGTGCCCCCGGCGGTGTAACAGTTCGATCAATCACGCCGAGTAAAGAGCCCGTTCGTCCACCCCCGCTATTTGATCGTTCAATTTCCAAGCTACTCCTTGTCGCGGGATCAATGGCCAAGATCCCCGAACCCTCCACCTTTATTGGCGGCGACAATCGTGGCGTTAAGCCCGCTTGGGTAAGCGTTACATAGTCGATTAGCAGCCCCATTGCGGACAGATCAGCTCGATTAAAATCCGCAAATCCGTCGAGAGTTGTTACCCCAAATACGTCCTTTAGGCGTCGCTCTGCGGCCCGCGGATCGGCCTTTATCGAGGGCACCACCGTTAGCACGGCTTGCTCATGCGTGAGCGCTTTTACACTCGGACGCTCCAGTTCAGAATCTGAAACCAAAATTTCACCGGGGGCTAATGCGATCGCCTCCTCGCTGATGCGGCCAGGACTTGCGCTCAAAACGAAAAAAGCACCTGTCGAAACGTCCGCCCATGCCAAAGCAGCTTCCGCGCCGCCCGAAGCAAAGGCAATTGCCGCCAAGAAATTGGCGGCTCGAGGTTCCAGCAAATTTTCTTCTGTGAGCGTTCCGGGTGTCACAACACGGGTTACAGCGCGCTTTACAACGGATTTTGAACCCCGCTTTCGCGCATCAGCGGCATCCTCGGTCTGCTCACAAACCGCAACTTTGAAGCCCTTGCGGATCAACCTTGCTAAGTAGTTGTCGGCGGCATGGACAGGCACCCCACACATTGGGATTTCCGCACCCTGGTAAGTGCCGCGTTTGGTCAGGGCGATATCTAGAGCGCTTGCGGCTTTAACGGCATCATCAAAAAAAAGTTCGTAGAAGTCGCCCATACGGAAAAACAGCAGAGCATCAGGATGCTCTGCCTTTGCGCCTAGGAATTGAGCCATTACGGGCGTTGGCCCGGTACTTTGTGCTGCCATGATCGCCTAGGATTAGCCCGAGCGTTGAATTGGCAGCAACCCTGACTGCGGTTGGTGATTTGTATAGACCCTCTGTGCGGTATTGCTGCGTTGATCCAGAACGCTTGGGGGGTTACCTAGTGGTCACAAAAATGCCTCTGGAACACTAGATTCCGGGCGAAGGCGAGGGCCAATGACCGACGAACGCATGATTTACACAGACGAAGAGGCCCTGAATTTTCATAAGTTTCCAACGCCCGGAAAAATCGGAGTCGTCGCTACGAAGCCGATGGCTACGCAGCGTGATTTGGCACTGGCCTATTCGCCGGGCGTTGCTGTGCCGGTTCTGGCAATCGCAAAAGACCCCGACCTCGCCTACGACTACACCTCAAAGGGGAACTTAGTTGCCGTTATTTCGAATGGAACCGCCATACTTGGTTTGGGGGATTTGGGCGCTTTGGCTTCAAAGCCCGTTATGGAAGGGAAGTCTGTTCTCTTCAAACGCTTCGCAGACATAGACTCAATCGACATTGAAGTAACTACAAAAGAAATAGAAGAATTTATAACAACAGTTCGTAATATTGGGCCCACTTTCGGCGGCATAAATCTTGAAGATATCAAGTCTCCAGAGTGCTTCATAATAGAGAGCACCCTAAAGGAACAGCTCGACATTCCAGTATTCCATGACGACCAACACGGGACAGCCATCATTGCGGCTGCGGGCATAATTAATGCGTGCGCGATAACCGGCCGCGACATCCGAGATCTTAAAGTGGTTGTATCCGGTGCTGGCGCGGCTGGGCTCTCCGTCGCCGGACTTATCAAAACGTTGGGCGTCCGCCATGAAAACTGTCTCATGGTCGATCGCGAAGGCGTCGTCTATCAGGGCCGCCCAAAGGGTATGGACCAATTCAAAACGGCGTTTGCCGTTGATACGTCGAAGCGAACTTTGGCCGAGGCGATGGATGGCGCGGATTGTTTCCTCGGACTTTCCGCCAAAGGAGTGGTGTCCAAGGAAATGGTTGCCTCTATGGCACCAAACCCAATCATCTTTGCAATGGCAAACCCCGATCCTGAAATTCTACCCGAAGAGATTATGGAAGTTCGGCAGGACGCCATTATCGCAACGGGGCGGTCGGATTACGCGAACCAAGTCAACAATGTACTTGGCTTTCCCTATATTTTCCGCGGCGCGCTGGATGTTCGCGCACGGACGATAAATGAGGAAATGAAGTTGGCCGCGGCGCATGCCTTGGCCGATCTTGCTCGGGAAGATGTTCCCGATGAAGTTATTGCCGCATATCATGGCCGAAAACTCAAGTTTGGCCCTGAATACATTATCCCTACGCCGTTTGACCCGCGCCTGATCGCACATATTCCGCCGTTCGTCGCACAAGCAGCGATGGACACTGGGGTCGCGCGCAAGCCCATCGCGGACATGCAGGCCTATAAGAACAGTCTCGCGCAACGGCTGGACCCAACCGCATCCCTTTTGCAACGCCTGCAAAACACTGTCCGCGCAACGCCGAAGACAATCGTATTTGCTGAAGGAGAAGAGCCAGCCGTTATTCGCGCCGCGCATCAGTTCCAAACCCTTGGGCTTGGAAAAGCCATCTTGATTGGGCGCGACGAGATCGTGAAACGAAATATGGCTTTGGCGGGCCTCCCAGAGGGCACGCATCTGGAAATTCAAAACGCGCGCCTGTCAGACAAGAACGAAGCCTATGCAGACTTCATGTATAAGCGTCTGCAACGGCACGGGTTTCTTGCGCGAGACGTCCAGCGCATAGTCAACCAAGACCGGAACGTGTTTGGGGCCTGCATGGTTGCCATGGGTGAAGCCGATGGCATGGTGACAGGCGTTACACGCACCTATGATCAGGCGCTGCACGACGTAATGCAGGTCATCGATCCAATAGGAAAAACGCGACCGATTGGTATGTCAGTTATGATCGCCAATGGGCGGACGATCTTTATTGCCGACACCAATGTGAACGAAATGCCGGGCGCTGAGGAACTCGCAAACATAGCAATCCAAGCCGCTGGTGCCGCAACGCGCCTGGGATTCACGCCGCGTGTGGCCTTCGTAGCCTATTCTACATTTGGGCGGCCGATGGGCGAGCGGTCTGTTAAGTGCCGCGAAGCCGTCTCCATTTTGGACCGGATGGACGACATTGATTTTGAATATGAAGGCGAAATGGCAGCTGACGTGGCGCTAAACCCAGATATGCGAAAGACATATCCGTTCTCGCGCCTTAGCGGTCCGGCCAATGTACTTGTGATGCCTGCGATCCATTCAGCATCAATTTCAACCAAGCTCGTTCAGTCCTTAGGGGGAGCTACAGTTATCGGCCCGCTCCTCGTTGGTCTTCGCGAAGCGATTCAAATCGTCCCACTGGGTTCGAGCGTGTCAGACATCGTTACCACCGCAACGATGGCTGCTTATGACGTAAATCCACCTAAGCGGAAGTAGGTTCTTGGGCGCCCCCAGAGCCAGCGACTTTGCCACTCTTGTGACGCGCGGCAACAAAGAAAGCCAAAACGATCGCAAATATGCCAATTGCTACAGAATAGATAAAGAAGGCGACATAACCGGCACCAAGCCCTGCGGGTGAGACGCCTGCGGTTGCTGCACCAGCAGCATAAGTCTCAGGCGGTAGGGTCACAAACAGTCCCTTGAGCACTGAAAGCGGTCCTCCCGCTTCGGCAGCGCGGGCGCCTGCTTCCACGATGCGGCCTGATTGGGAGGCAATCAGCTTTCCAGGCAGGGCGTAGAGTGATGAAAACAATGCATATTGCGTTGCGGTAAACCCCGCACTTGTTAGGCTCGACATGTAAGCGATTAAGGCGGTTCCAGCGTATCCGGTAGCCGTATTGTCAATGGCGATTGCTACCAGCAGAGCGCCCAGGTCTCCGCCTTGCGTTGCGAGCCACGCAAAAACCACATTCGAAACTGGGCTGGCAAACGCCCCCAACACCATTGTTCGAATAAGCCCAAGGCGCGCGACAGAAAGCCCACCCAGGAAGACGCCGACGACGCTCGCGACAACACCAAAAACTTTGCGGACCTCGGCAATTTCCGTCTTGGAATAACCTAAATCCAAGTAAAATGGATTCATGATGTTAAGCACGAAATCAGCGAGGCGATAAAAACAGATGAGCGCCAATATCATTAATGCCGATCCGGCAAAACGATTGAAAAAATCCTTTAGTGGCTCTCCGAAGGAACCTGCCAAATAGGCACCGGGGCGCGTTGGTAGATTAGGTATAGGCCAACAAGCAATCAGCAGTACGGCAAAGCCAACAATCACCGCGCCGAACTGTACAAATGCGCCACCAGGCTTCGCTTCGAAGGATGCTTTCAAAGCGCTCAACCCGTTTTCTGCAAAGCCCAACGCCTTTCCAATGCCAACCACGAGATCAGCTTTCCCCGTTAACCCAGATCCAATAATGAGCGCCGCAACAAGGATAAAAGCTAAGCGGCCGAGCCATTCCGCGAACTCCAGTTTTGGACGGGAGGGCACATCGCCGACGGGAATTGGGCGAATAGTGTGCGCAGCTTCACGTGGAGCCAGCAAGACCGCGGCAACTCCAACCAACATGAGGCCAGCCATCACTCCATAGGAGAAATTCCAACTAAATTGCTGCGCGAGGATTAACGGAACCGCACCGGCGACGATAATGGCGACGCGGTAGCCCCATTGATAGGAGGCAGCCATGGCGCCTTGGCGCGTCTCGTCAACGACTTCGATGCGCCAAGCGTCTATGACTATGTCCTGTGTGGCGCCAAAAAAGCCGACTATCACCGCAAAAATCGCAATCGCGCCAAGAGATCTGCTTGGATCTGATCCAGCAATTAGCCAGAGACCGGCTGTAATGATGAGTTGCGCCACCAGCATCCAAGAACGGCGATGCCCCAGCCAGTTTGTGACCAATGGCACGCTGGTTCGATCAATTAACGGTGCCCAAATGAACTTTAGAGAATAGCTCAGCGTCGCAAGGGCAAAAAAGCCAATGACCTCTAAAGACAGCCCCGCTTCTCGCAACCATGCTGAAAGCGTATCAAAAATTAAGAGGTTCGGCAGGCCAGCAGCAAAACCGAGAACGAGCATTATGAGGCTTTTGCGCTCAAAATAGACTGCGAGTGAGGCCAAAGTGGATTTCTTTGGGTCGGATACGCCCGATTCTTCAGGTCCAGTATTGCTTGTCATTCGCGCACGCTTCCTCATGCGGAAGGTGTTAGCCCACCGCGTTAAGCGGCAAAGTTGGCCTTTTCTGGGGCTGGCGTCCAGCGACTTAACAGTTGTTGGAGTGCGCGTGGATCCAGCGGTTTGGTGATAAAGTCATCCATTCCAGCCTCGCGGCACTCGCGACGATCTTCTTCGGAGGCCGCTGCGGTGAGGGCTATAATGGGCGTCTTCGCTACCCTTCCAGAGAAAGATCGAATTCTGGCAGTGGCGCCAAAGCCGTCCAAAACCGGCATGTGCAAATCCATTAGCACCATGTCATACGGACCGGCCTCAAGCGCCGCTACGGCTTCTTCGCCTGTTGCAACCGTTACCACGGAACAGCCTGATCTTTCGAGTAGCGCACGTGCTAAGATGGCATTCACAGGGTTGTCCTCAGCCAACAAGATGCGCAGATTTCCGACCCCATTTGCCAAAGCCCTTTCATCGTCGACGTCGACACTGAGCTTGTCGGTACCACCCTTACCCACCAAAATCGAAAGGCGCTGTAAGGTCGAGACACGCCGAAGAGGCGTCAGCAACCATCCCGCGCAACCACGCTCCGTATACAAATCAATTGCGTCGCGTTCTTCCTGAGGGGCTAGAGCAATTACAGGTGCCCCGAGGGACAACCAAGAAGAAGGATCACCTTGCATTAATCGATGATCTACAAGGAGCACATCCATAGGCTTCGCGTCGTGGGCGGAGTGAATGTCAATGAGTTGCGCTCCAGCAGGCTCTAATGTTGCTTGTAGAGCCGCCTTTTGAATGGTTGACGCTGATGCCAGCCCAACGATGAGGCCACTGAGATCGGTGAAAGGCGCGGACTCTTCGTTTGAAGCCATATCGAACGGCAATGTCACTGTGAACATTGATCCTATGTTCACTTGGCTGGTTAATGCTAAGGCCCCGCCCATCGCTGAAACCAAGCGCCGAACAATTGCCAGCCCGAGGCCCGTTCCGCCGTAGCGACGCGCGTGCGAACTATCCGCCTGAGCAAATTCCTCAAAAATATGAGCCTGTTGGTTTGGCGGGACCCCAATGCCCGTATCTTCTACTGAGAAAAGGAGGTTTACCTTGCCAGACTTCGCATCAGGTGCACGGGCGACGCGCAATAGCACACCACCGGTCTCCGTGAATTTCACCGCATTGGATGCCAAATTCAACACTATTTGCCGAAGCCGACCATCATCGCCCAAGACTCGCTTTGGGACATTTTGATCGGCGATAACAGCAATTTCCAAGCCTTTCTCTCGAGCCTTTGGGCTGAGAAGTTCTGCAACAGCCTGCAGCGTCGCTTCCGGCTCAAAAAGCAGTGTCTCAAGGTCCACTTTACCGGCCTCAAGTTTTGCATAGTCCAGAATGTCGTTAAGCATTCCCAAAAGATGTTGGCCCGAGCTCTGAACGGCTTGAAGCCAGGCGCGCTGGCGCGGAGCTAACTCGCTCATTTCCAGTAGTCCCGCCATGCCAAGAATGCCGTTCAATGGTGTCCTAATTTCGTGGCTAAGGGTTGCGAAAAGCATTGTCTTGGCGCGCGATGTCTCATCGTTGACCTCACCACCCGTGAGCAAGCCGAGCACACTGCCATCTGGTCGCTGGCGTAGCGCCCAACCTGCACAATCACTTGCCCAAGGGGGGAGCGAACCCTTATGTGCACCGCCCTTTAGTGCGGCAAACGCCATGTCGTTCGCATCTAAAACGAGGCCATTAGGGCCAACGAGGACAGCCGGAAACGGCAAGTCCGCTATATGTAGCGCGGTGGATCTTTGGGTTGTCATTTCACTATTGTACTTGAACAGTCTTGACGGACCGTTTCATTTCAATCTGTTACGAAGCGGGCTACACCGCTTTCGGTGCTGCTGAGCCTGGATCAATACGACGATAGCTAAGGGCCTCCGCAATGTGATTTCTGGCTATACCATCGCGCCCTTCTAAGTCCGCGATTGTTCGTGCGACCTTCAAGGTTCGATGATAAGCCCTCGCCGTTAAACGCATCGCCTCCGCCGCTTTACTTAGCAATGCCTGCCCAGCAGCGTCAGGTTTGCAAAATCGATCAAGCGCTTCTCCCTGCAACGCTGAATTGGTGCTAGGGCCGTCGAGCCCAGCACGGTCTCTCTGGGCTAAACGAGCGGCGGCCACTCGCTTCGCGACCTGCGCACTTCCTTCGCGAGCAGGAGGCAACGCTAGATCTGCAGCTAAAACCGCTGGCACATCAATATTGAGATCAATACGGTCCATCATCGGTCCAGAAACGCGGCTTTGGTAATCAATGGCACAGCGCGGACCTTTTCTGCAGGGCGCAGAATCGCCACCGCCACAGCGACAGGGATTCATTGCAGCAATCAATTGAAAACGCGCTGGATAAACCACATGGCGGTTTGCGCGGGCCACAACAATTTCGCCTGTTTCTAGCGGCTGCCGTAATGCATCCAGCGCTTGGGTTGAGAATTCAGGCAGCTCATCCAAAAAAAGTACCCCATGATGAGCAAGAGACGCCTCTCCCGGACGCGCTTTTGGGCCACCGCCAACAAGCGCAGCCATAGAAGCACTGCAGTGAGGGGCACGAAACGGGCGCGAGCGGGTTAGCGAACCGCGCTCAAGCAAACCGGCGACCGAGTGGATCATGGAAACGTCCAGGAGCTCCTTCGCAGTCAAGGGTGGCAGCAGGCCCGGCAGCCGCGCTGCCAACATCGACTTTCCTGAGCCCGGTGGGCCCATCATGACCATATTATGCGCACCGGACGCAGCGATCTCCAAAGCACGTTTCGCCAGTTCCTGCCCTCTAACGTCACAAATATCTTGAAACCCGGTTCGGTCTTCCAAAGCGCCGCGCTCGGGTTGGGCTAGAACCTTCAGTCCACGAACGTGGTTTATGAAGGCCATAATTGACGGAATGGCCAGAACTCGACCGCCTCCCCACGCTGCCTCAGGGCCACAGATGGCTGGACAAACGAGCGATAAGTCAGACGCCAAAGCGGCCACGGCTGCGGGTAAGGCTCCAACTACGCTGGGAAGCGATCCGTCTAGGCCGAGTTCGCCGATGCAAGAGATGCCATCCAATGAGTCAGATGGAAGCACGCCAATGGCAACAAGAAGCGCTAAGGCGATCGGAGCGTCGTAGTGTGATCCTTCTTTAGGTAAATCTGCAGGGGCAAGATTTACGATTATGCGCCCTAAAGGCAACGCTAAGCCGAGCGCCGCGAACGATGCTCGAACCCGGTCTCGGCTTTCGCCAACCGCCTTGTCGGCTAAACCTACGATCCCAAAGTAAGAGTTGATTGCATCCGTAATCTGAACCTGAACGTCCACACGACGGGCTTCAACACCATCGAACGCCCAAGTTACAATTCTCGCGACCATGATCTCATCCAAAGACACGCCCTCGCTAAAAACGAGGATCAAAGATCACTGTCGCACAAGAACAATAATAGAACAACATCCCCTATTATGGATTTTGTTCTATTTGGCAGATCGTCGAGAACAAATTGCATCCCACGTTAGCGCTGCCGTGTCGATTCCAGTGAACCTTTGCAAGGCCATTGCCCCCGTTGGTGAGGTCACATTGATCTCGGTGAGACGTCCGCCGATGACATCAATCCCGACGAGGATCAAACCTCGCTCTTTCAGGGTTGGCCCGATCCGTTTGCAGACCTCTTTGTCCGCATCGGACAATTCGGTCTCCTCAGCTTTTCCACCCGCTGCAAGATTAGAACGAATGTCATCGCCATTTGGTCGACGGTTAATGGCGCCAATGGCGATGCCGTCAACAAGAATGATGCGTTTGTCGCCATCAAACACTTTGGGAAGAAAGGCTTGCACCATAAGTGGCTCTCTTGATCCCGCAAAGAAGAGGTCTAGCAGCGCATCTAAATTGCCATCATTTGGCTTAACACGAAAAACAGCGTTTCCGGCATTCCCAAACAAGGGCTTAACTACGATATCTTTGAAATCATCACGAAATTCTCGAATAGCGATGCGATCACGTGAAACTAGCGTTGGCGGCATCAGGTCGGGGAATAACAAAGGAACGATCTTTTCTGGGCTCGAACGAACCCAGCCCGGATCATTCACAACCAGTGTTTTCGGATGCACCATTTCGAGCAAGTGCGCGGCAGTGAGGTAAGCCATGTCGAATGGCGGGTCCTGTCGCATCAGCACGACATCCACGTCTTCGGCCAAATCTAGAGCGATTGGGTCTCCCAGCGAGAAATGATCACCCTTCACGCGACGAACGCTTACTGGTCGCGCTCGCGCAAGAACGCGCCCTTCCCGGTAACTCAATTCATTTGGATGGTAGGTCCACAGCTTAAAGCCGCGCGTCTGGGCCTCCAGAGCCAACATAAAAGTCGTGTCGCCGTCTATATTGATCGCTTCGATCGGGTCCATTTGGATAGCGACGCGCAAGTTCATCTAAAGCTCCACTCTCAATTTCACTCGGAGATGCTTCAATGCAGTTGCTGCCGCAAGCGCTCCGACAGGATGTTTGCGTTTTCAGCAAGCTTGGGATCAGGATGAAGCGCGCGCACCTCATCTAACACTTCGAGCGCTCCTTTCATTGCCCCGACCTGCGCCAACGCCAAGGCGTGGTCAAACTTCAGTGGTGCAGCCTTGAATAATGCACAGCGTCCGGCGGCAACTCTTTCTGCAAGATCCCATTTCAAAGCGTGACACGCGCGTGTCCAAATATTGTTTTGTAATCGCAGGGCAATTCGCCGATCACTCATTGGGGCTATCATTTGGGCGAAACTAGCACTTGAAGCATCGACCCCAACGAGGCGACCAAGCTCAACAACGCTCAGCGTTTTGCCACCGGAAAAAGCATCTATGAATACGGGCCCAACCTCAGCTTCTAAGCGCAAAAGGAAGTGGTTTGGCACGTCAACACCAGCCAACGGCACCATGGCGGCGCGTGCGGCGTGCCGGTAAATTACTCCCAAGGCAACAGGCAACCCAAGGCGCCGTGACAACACTGACACGATATTGGCATTTTCGAGGTCATCGTAAGTTGTCGAGTCTCCGCAAAACCCCAGCTTGCCAAACAATAAGTCTGGGAGAGCATTTTCTGGACTTGCGCCAATAAGGGGTGCGGCGTCGCTAATCTCCGAAAGCACCTCGAGGGCATGTGTAACTGATCGACTAGGATCATCATGCAGCGCGCATGCAATAGAGAATTCCGTGAGATCAAATTCGGCGTCCGCTACGTCTGCAAGGTTCGTCAATGCCGCAAGCGCATCATCACGTTTCGTCAGCATCATTTCTCACCCTTCAGGACATCACCCAATGGACGCCAAGCATCGAGAACGTGACGCGGAAGCTTGCCAGGCGTTGCGGCCATCAAATCGAATCTCAAAACATAGTTCTTTGCCCAACGATGCCGTGCGATCCACGCGATCGCCGCGCGCGCTTGGCGGCCCTTATGTTCGGGCGTGATTGCCGCATAGCAGGCAGGCAAAGTCGAGCGTGCCTTCACCTCCACCATGGCCAGCACGTTGCCCTTCGACACAACCAAATCAATTTCGCCCATGCCGGTTCGGGCTCTACGATCCAGTATTCGATACCCTTTCAGTATGAGCACGAGCGCCGCAAACCATTCCGCGTTCCGCCCACGCGCTTCAGCTCGTTGTTTTGAGGTTTTTGGCGACTTCAATGGCCCGCCTTGAGCTCAAGAGCACGCGTATAAACACTGCGCCGCGGCAAACCAGTTTTCGCAGCGACGATAGAAACAGCGTCTTTTACACGGAGTGAAGATAAGGAATCCCGTAGAATAGCGTCGAGGTCTGCATCATTTAGTTCCGCAGCCTTCGAAGGCCCGGCGATGACCAAAACGATTTCCCCTTTAGGGTTCGGTATGCTGGCATAGTATTCTGCCAAAGCGGCAAGGCTACCCCGTCTCATTTCCTCATAAAATTTAGTCAGTTCACGCGCGACCATCGCAGGTCGGTCGCCCAAAACGGCAAAAGCGTCAGCCAAACTTGCCGCCAGCCTTGGTCCTGTTTCATAAGCAATGAGAGTTGCTGGCACAGATTGCAGTTCAGCAAACCAATTTCGGCGTTGCCCGCTGCGAGGCGGCGTAAATCCAGCAAAGAGGAACCGATCAGTCGGCAAGCCAGAGCAAATGAGGGCCGAAACAGCAGCTGAGGCGCCAGGGATCGGGAACACTGAAAACCCCTCCACTGAAACAGCACGAACGAGCTTGAAACCCGGATCGGATATCGTTGGGGTTCCAGCGTCAGAAACCAGCGCAATGGCCTCACCCTTTTCAAGCGCTAATAGAATGCTGTTTTGACGACCGTCTTCATTGTGTTCATGAAATGCTTCTAGATTACGAGCCTTTATGCCGTGAGCGTCAAGCAATCGCCGAGTCGTTCGCGTGTCTTCACATAAAATTCGATCAACATTCGCTAGGGTGTCAATTGCACGCAGCGTAATGTCGCGGAGGTTCCCGATTGGGGTTGCAACAAGATACAAACCCGGTTCCAAAATGGCAGCACTTTGCCGAGAGGAAATCACAGCGGATTGCTCCGATTGTGCCAGGTTTCGCGATTGCGCCTCCGTAGGACCGCCCTTAGTCTTTTTCACTATGACCCGACCCTCCGTCACTCTTGAGCGAACACCGATACAGCGTTGTGCTCTCGCTGTCCGCCGCAATCTTGCATTCGCCGTACTCACAGGCGTTGGATTGGTTTTGGCTGCTTGCTCAACGACGCAACCGGCCAGAACCACCACAATTTCAGCCCCCGAAAAACCACCGGAACTCGCCGTCACAAAGCCCGATCCCAATAGAGTGATCGCAACGGCGCCGCTAACGCCGCCTCATATGCGGGGCCGCCCTATCGTGAGAGCTGCGCTATTACTGCCCTTCTCAAGCCCGTCTCCAGCCGTACGAGAAGAGGCGACATCACTGCTTGCGGCTGCTGAATTGGCACTCTTTGAACAGGCAGACCGCACGTTCCTATTGATGCCAAAGGACTCAGGAACCTCCGCTGAGCAAGCCGCCTCAGCGGCTCGTGCTGCGCTAGAGGACGGGGCAGATATCATTTTGGGACCACTTTTTTCAACCAGCGTAGCGGCCGTTTCACCGTTAACACGGGCTTCGGGCGTGCCGATGGTGGCATTCTCTACGGATAGTGATGTCGCTGGCACCGGTGTTTACCTATTGAGCTTTGTTCCGGAGGAAGAGGTTAACCGAATTGTCGGTTTCGCTGGGCGCTCGGGCATAAGTCATGTCGTATTGTTGCTACCTGAAGGCGAATATGGTGACAGGGTACAAAAAGCAGCCCAAACTGAAGCAAACAGGCTCGGTATGTCAGTGATGGGTGTTGAGCGCTTTGCGCGAACACCTGAAGGCTTGGTTTCACCGTCTCAACGTGCAGCAGCACTCGCGGCACGGGGGCCCGCCGGTCGTACAGCTGTGCTCATTCCAGAACGGGGAAACCTATTGCGGGCAATTGCGCAGCCGCTGTCTCAAGCTGGAGCGTCGCAGCCTCGGGTGCGCTATTTGGGAACAGGACTTTGGGCAGAAGCAGAAACAAACGCAGACCCTCGCCTCATTGGCGGCTGGTATGCGGCGCCGGACCCGGAAACCCGCGACAGCTTTGAACAACGCTTCCAAGCGACCTATGATCGGCAACCGACACGACTGGCTGGCATGGGTTATGACGCGACAGCGCTTGCCGCTCGACAAACACGAGGCGGTCGGAAAGAAGGTGTAGCCACAGATGCACTTGAGGTCACTGATGGCTTTATGGGAGTGGATGGTCTCTTCCGGTTTTCACAAAACGGGGTAGCTCAGCGCGGTCTCGCCATTATGGAAGTAGCGCCTCGAGATGCTAAACAGATTAGCCCCGCGCCAAAGGACTTCCTCAAACCTAGCCCGTAAGCGTCCGGACATAGACTAGTTCGAGAATTAGATTAACAGTGCCCGAACCACGCTGTTGGTAAGTAGGCGGCCCCTCGCCGTTAGCTTGGCGACGTCGTGAGAGACCTCCATCAGCCCTTCTGATGCAAGGCCTTCAAAGCACGAATCTGCCAAATCGGTATTGCGTTGTCGCGCGTCTTTTCGTGACACGCCTTGGCTCATTCGAAGACCCATCAGCCAAAACTCTTCTTTGCATGCTGCAACTGTCAAAGCCTCATTTACATCTAAGCCATGACCGAACGTTTTTACCGCCTTGAGATAGGCTTCCGGCCTCCGAAGGGCCTCGGTTGCAACGCGTGCATGATTACCTAAGGGAATTCTCCCGTGGGCACCTGGCCCAATTCCCATCCAGTCTTGACTACGCCAATAGAGTTGGTTGTGCACGGACTGGGCTTTGGGCGATTTTGCATGATTGGAGACTTCGTAACTCTCGAACCCGGCCTGTTCCAAGATGACTTGAGTAAGCTCATACAAGTCTGCAGCATGTTCAGCGTTAGGGACCACGAACGCACCTCTGGCTACTGCACGTTCGAATGCCGTCCCTTTCTCAATGGTGAGTTGATATGGCGAAATATGCTGAGTTCCGAATGCAATAGCCTCTGTGAGCTCTCTTTCCCACGCTTCAGCTGACTGTTCGGGTCGCGCATAAATGAGATCGAGTGACACACGATCGAAGCAACGGGTCGCAATTTCTATTGCTCTGCGCCCATCATCTGCACTGTGCGTGCGGCCCAGTCTGTTTAGCGACGTGTCGTCAAGTGCCTGAATTCCGAGTGAAAGTCGGTTGACTCCGATGGAAGAAAAATCTGCAAATCGGACCATCTCAACATCTGTCGGATTGGCTTCTAAAGTTATTTCTATATTCGGCGCGAATCCGAAAAGTTCATCGCATCGCTCGATCAAACCAGACAAACCTGCGGCCGACAGCAGGGACGGCGTTCCACCTCCAAAGAAGAGGCTGGTAAGAGGTCGAGCGCCAAGTTGCTCGCGATGCCAAGCCAAATCGGCCTGCATCATTTCCAACAATGGCTGACTATCATGGCCGCGTTCGCGATACACATTGAAGTCGCAATAGGGGCAGATCACAGTGCAATAAGGCCAATGAAAATATACCCCTAGCTCGCGCTCTGTTACGTTTAGGTCGGCCGTTAGTGAAAGCATGCGGCAACCAGTTGTTCAAAGGCGCGGGCGCGATGGCTCATGGCGTGTTTCAGTACTTGGTCCATTTCCCCGAAAGTTTCGTGAAACCCTTCAGGCACGAAAATCGGATCGTATCCAAAGCCCCGGACACCTCGCGGCGGAAACGTTAAGGTCCCTTCGACCCGACCCTCAAAGACCACCTCATAACCATCAGGCCAAACCATGGCTAAAGCGCAAATAAAGGCGGCTCGTTGCGATGGCGCGTTGAGCGCTGCAAGCTCACCTTCAACACGCTTCATCGCTAATGCGAAGTCTTTATCCGGCCCTGCCCAGCGCGCTGAGAATATGCCAGGCGCACCATTAAGGGCTTCGACAGCCAGTCCTGAATCATCGGCTAATGCTGGCAGTCCGGCGACCTTCGCAGCCGCGCGCGCCTTCAACAATGCATTGCCTTTGAAATCAGGCTCTGTTTCATCCGGCTCTCCCAAGCCGAGCGATGCAGCGGAAATAGCCTCTACTTCATACGGCGCGAGTAATTCGTTGATCTCGACGACTTTTCCGGCGTTATGAGTAGCAACCACCAAACTACCACCCTGCCACTTCCTCATACCTGCTCCGCGTCCACCAAAACCTCGGTTGCATTCCCGCTGACAATAGCATCGAAGCAACTTTTTTCTTGCTATGCTATTGAACGTTGACAGTATAGCGCTTGACGCGGCAAGCCGTGCTCGTTGAAAATCGATATGTTGGTTGGGGAGCAACTTCCATGAAGTCGCCTGAAGGTCGTACCCTAGCAGCAGCGCTTAAATCACTAGTCGACATTGCATTCTATATCGCGGTTGCAGCAGCCGTCCTCATCGGATTAGGAGCCGTGGTATTTGCAGTTGCGGCGGCTAGTGGTGGTACCTTCGATTTTGGCATTGGCGGTGTCAGCGTCGATGCCGACAACTGGCAAGCCGTAGCCCCCGCCTTTTTGTCCGGGTTAATCTATTCCTTTGCTGGGATCGTCATCCTGACATGCCTTCGCCGTATATTTGTGACGCTGGCGGCAGGTGATCCTTTCCTTCCTACAAATGCGAGACGGTTAGAGATAATTGGTTGGGCAATTGCGGCTTTGGAAGTGAGCCGATATGCGGTTCAGGCCGCATCGGCATGGATAATTGCTGCATTTGGCCATCCTACCGGCGGCGTTCTCGATGTTGGCTTTAGACCTTCATTTCCGACTTGGATTGCGGTGATTGTTGTTTTTGTATTGGCGCAGGTCTTTCGCGAGGGCGCTCGCCTGCGTGAGGATCGTGATTTAACAATTTGAGCCCCATATGCCAATTCGTGTAACTCTTGATCGAATGTTGCTTGAGCGTCGAATGTCGCTAACCGAGCTCTGCGACCGCGTGGGCATCACGCTTGCAAATTTATCGATCTTGAAGACGGGAAAAGCACGGGCCGTACGCTTCTCAACCCTATCAGCGCTTTGCCGCGAACTAAATTGCCAACCCGCCGATATTCTCGTGTACGAACCCGGGCCTGATGAAGAAGGCGATCTATTGTGAAACCTCTTTGGGTTATTAGCTGTTGCCTTTTGTTGCCGGTTTTCGGATGCAGTGGCTTGGACCGGCCTGAAATTGGACACCAGCAACCCCAACACGCATTACCGATAACGCAAAAGGAAGCCGTGCCAAGCATTGTTGGTGGATACAGCAAGGCAGATTTAACTGATGCGAAAGTGAGGGAGGCCGCTGCACTCGGATTGAACGGCCTCCAGACCATAGCGATTGGTCAGAGCAATTGGGAAATTGTCATCGCAGAAGTCCAAGTTGTGGCCGGGCTGAACTATCGCTTCCGCGCAAGAAACGCCGCTTCAGGTAAATCGGCCGAAATTGTGGTGTACCGCGACCTTCAGGACCAACTAACACTGACGTCTGTCAGCTCCTTAGATTGAATAGCTTGCTCGGTGAGGACACCGCACGATGAAACTGTATGGCGAAGACAATCCCGCTCCAAATCCACGTCGCGTGCGGATCTTTTTGGCAGAAAAAGGGGTTCAGATTCAACATGAGCGCATTGCCTTGCGAAAGGGTGCGCACAAATCACCGGAATTCAAACAGAAGAATTCTTTGGGCCAAGTTCCAGTACTCGAGCTTGATGATGGAAGCTGCATAAGTGAGAGCATCAGCATCTGCCGATATCTCGACGATGTATTTCCCGACCCGCCGCTTTTTGGCTCATCAGCGAAAGAGCGCGCACTAATCGATATGTGGAATCGTCGCATCGAAATGCAGTTGATGATTCCAGTAGGTCAATTTTGGCGCCATGCTCACCCCCTTACCGCACCACTCCTTCATCAACATACGGAGTTTGGTGAATCCAATCGCGCGATCACAGAACGAGTATATCATTGGCTTGACAAGGAGCTCGCCCATTCCGGCTATATAGCTGGAGAGAACTATTCGATCGCCGATATCGTTGCACAAACCACCGTCGATTTCGGTATCTTTATTGGCCTGCCAATTCCAGAATCCTGTGCGAACGTGTTGGCATGGCACGCCAAGGTTTCAGCACGGCCGAGTTCTGAAGCGTAGGGTTTTTCCGGTGACCCTAAAGCGCAAATCTGAATCGGCCAGTAAGCCTATGCGCCGTTAATCCAACCTCCTCGCGGGTCCCTTGGCCGATATTGTGAATGATGAGTGGCTCGCCCGCGCGGGAGATGCGGTCTGAAACGATGCCAATATGCGGCAAAGTCCCACCTACGAGGCTCGTAAATATGTCGCCTGCGAGCCACTTACCGCCCATTGATGGAAACGGCAGGGCAGACTTCTGTCGCCTGAAGAATGTCTGCAAATTTGGTACACGGCGATGATCGATATTGGGATCGAGGCGCCTCAAACCCCAATTCTTTGGGTAGGCGGCAAAGCCAGCGCGCATGTCTGCATTAACAAGTGCCTGTAGATCAGCCCCGAAAGCATCACGATAAGCCCTGATAATCACATCAGTACATACGCCTTTATGCCTCGGAACATCGCCACCCGGAAAACCCAATCTTGAATAGGCAGGATCATAGCTGAGGGTAACGCCGACCTGTTTGCGCGCAGCGGCAACCAATTCCATGGCCTTTAGGGATGGCGTCGCGTGCGCGGCCCCCAATTCCACTAGTGCGATACCGCCGCCGAGCCAAACCTCGCGTCTCGTAATCATGAGAAGTTTCCTGTTATGACGTCACTGAGCAATGCTGCCCATACATCTTGGCGGAAAATCGGCGGCCGACATTAAAAGATGTCTGTCCACTAATGCGGCCGCAGCGGACTAAAAG